>SAMEA5043656__coassemble_213_pt1 | contig 12764 bp, 10 predicted proteins | sample SAMEA5043656__metabat2_low_PE_002 | metagenome-assembled genome bin SAMEA5043656 (sample SAMEA5043656) | Gadus morhua | reverse complement strand
TTAGCAACAATATGTTGGAATCCAGCTAATATAAATAACATTATTGGGAACCATATTGCTAATATCTTTCCTGATATATCTTTTGATGCTAAAGCAAACCAAACTCCAATTGCAACTAAAACGTTACATAAGAATCCACTTGCAATTGCCTCTACAAATCCTAAATGAACTTTATGTTGTGCTACTCCCACTACAAATTTTGTAAATCCTGCATCTGAGTAACTTCCACCAATATATGTTACATATGCTAAAAATACTGATCCAATAAGATTCCCTATCCATACAGCACATAAATTCTTTACATATGTACCTTTATCTACTTTATCTTTACTTAAAGCTAATAATCCTAAACAATCTCCTGTAAATAGAGATCCTCCTACTAAAACAACTAACATTAATCCAGTTGGAAATACTACTGATCCAACAAATTTACCTGCTCCTCCACCAATAGTGTAGTTAGCAATTAAATTTCCTAATGCTGAAAGTGCAATATAAATTCCACCCATAAAACCTAAAATCATAGTTTTTTGAAATGAATAATGCCCTTTGTTTTCACCTAGAGTTAACACTTCCTCTGTTGTTTCTTTGTTTGTTAAATAAGCCTTCACTTTGTTCCTCCCATTTTCAATTCATATGGTTATAAATTATACTCCTATGTTTTAAGTTTTTCAAGTTTTTTATTTCCAAATTTGAATTTAAAGGGGTCTTTTTTATTTTGTGTTCTGTTTTAGTGTTTTTTTACTATTTACGTCTGCTGTTTTTCCTAGTAAAAAACCAAACAGTGCAGGTGCAATCCAAGCAAACCCATATTTTGCTAAAGGTATGAAGGATAAGTCAACTTTTAAAACTTCCAAAATACTAGTAATTAAAGTTAAAAAAACTGTAAATTTAAACACACTTTTTTCTTGAACTCCAAAAATATTTAATAAAATTAAAACTATTGTTATTGGATAAAGAACTACTAATACTGGAACTGCTAACCCAATTATATAATCTAATCCCCCCACTGATAATAGTGCTGAAAATGTACAAGTTATAATTGCTACCATTTTATATGATACTCCTAACAGTTTTGAGAACCAATCACTTACCAAAGCTGTTAATCCAACTGAAGTTGTTAAACAAGCAGCAGCAACGCAAACACCAAAAGCTATTTTCCCACCACTTCCAAGAGTATATTCAGCTAATGTTAAAGCAGTTTGAGCTGTTGATAAATTTTTTATTCCACTAATTTGTGATCCTAAAAATATCAAACTAAAATAGATTACTCCTAAACCTATTGATGATATTACCCCTGCACCTGTTAAGAATTTCTTTTGATCTTTTTCTCCTGAAATTCCTTTACTTTCTAATCCCTTTATAATAACGACTCCAAATAAAACAGAAGCTAAAGCATCCATAGTTTGATATCCATTTATAAATCCATAAGAAAACTGACTACCTTTTACAGTTGACAACACAGCTTTCCCCAATGGATTTACTAGTCCAATTACTGTTATCAATGCTAAAATAACTAAAATTATTGGCGTTAAAAATTTCCCAAGAATATCTGTTATACTCGATTCATTTAAAACTAAAAATAGTGTAACACCAAAGAAAATAATAGAACTAACTCCTGCTATTAATATACTTTCTTTTGTTGTTAATAAAGGTAATATCCCCATTTCAAAAGTTGTTGAACCAGTTCTAGGAATAGCAAACAATGGTCCAATAACTAATATTAAAGTTGTTAAATATAAAGTATTAAATTTTTCAGAAACTTTATTAGAAAATTCATTTAAACTACCACACTTTGTAAAAGCAAGTATTCCAAGTAAAGGTAATCCAACTCCTGTTATAAAAAATCCTAATCCAGCACTTAACCAGCTACTTCCAACAGCAACTCCTAAAGATGGTGGAAACAATAGATTTCCAGCTCCAAAAAACATTGAAAACAATGCAAACCCTAAAATAATTACCTCTTTTTTCTTATTCATATAACCCCTCCATTAAAAATTTCTATAAAAAAAACTACCTAAATAATAAATTAGGTAGTTTTATTAAAATACAAAATTGTTATTTTATATAAAAATAGAGTTACACCTAATTTTTCTCTGATTAATTCTAATGATTAGTATGCATATTATTATTAAAATTATTATCAGTGAAATATTAAGCATTTTTATCCCCCTTTTTTAATTGTTGATACAATATATTTCTTTTTTTAATAAAATAAAAATATATTTTTATTATGATACTATTTATTATTTAAATATTTATTATTTAAATATGTTTTTTGTAAACATAAGTACTAATTTTATAGTATTTTAATCTTCGTAATGAATGTATGCTTCTAAAAAACTTTTTTTCATTTCCTCTCTTAAAGAGCTAGGCTCCAGTATTTTAGCCTCTTTCATAAAAGATGAAAAATATACTTTTGCATTTTCAAGAGTCATTTCAAAATAATAAAATTCTTCCTCTTTTTTAATTAATCTAGGTTTATAGTTTGTTAAACTTTTTAGCATACTCTCTCCTAAATGTGTAAATTTAACTTTTATTATTAATTTTTCACCTAAAAACGGATCGAAATTCTTTCTTATATTTTCAATATATTTTTTATCTCTCACTAATATCTTCTCTTCTAAAACTTCTATTATTTCAATCTCTTTTAATTTTATACTTTTGTACACTTTATCTGTATCATCATAACTAAAAATAAAATTTTCATCCCCTTGGTCCTCTCGTTTTATAAAATAAGGAGAAATTGTTATTATCTTGTTAAAATATTTTATTTTTATTTTTCTTTTATTTGTGATTGCATTTAATATTCTTTCATAATTTTCTTGAAAAATAAAAATCTCTCTTTTATATTTAAATTGTGTTGCATATTTTTCAAATAATTCTCTAAAAAACTCTGCTTCTACATCTACATTATTAGCTTTTAAAATATCATAATATATCGATTTATTAGCTACATTTAAATCAAATTGAATTACTTTTTTCAACGCTCTTCCCTGTGGCTCTATTAATTTATCAATATTAAAATTCCTATTATATTTTAATTTATCTAATATAAAGTTACAAAGTTTATTATTATTTACTCCAAACTCTTCAGAATCTTTCTTTAACAATCTCCACATATCTTCTGATAGTGTTACTCTCACTTTTTTCATTTTTTACCCCCATATAATCTATGGGTTATTTTAGCATACTCTTTCTTTTTGTTCTTGATTTTTTTGTAATTTTGTTTCATATTTTTTTAGTTCTTCTACTCCTACTCCTATATATGGAAAAATAACAATTATATTTATTACTGTCATTATTCCAAGTCCAAAATCTGCAAGTGACCATACAAAATAATTTTGTTGAATTCCTCCAATATATACCATTAAAATAACTAAAATTTGATAAATTTTATTTAAATAATTTTGTTCTCCTATAAATAAAAGCGCATTTTTTCCATAAACTGTCACACCTAAAATTGTACTATATGAGAAAAAAAATAGTATTAAAACTGTAAATGGAATTCCAATCCATCCTATATGTGATCTTAAAGACTCTTGAAATAAAACCATTCCACTTAATCCATCAGTTATATTTTTATCAGCCAACAATACAATAAACGCTGTAGCACTACATATTAAAATTGTGTCTACAAAAACTCCTAATGCTTGAACCATCCCTTGTTTTGCAGGCTCATCAATATCTACTAAAGCTGCTGCATAATTTGAATTTCCACTTCCTGCCTCATTAGAGAATAATCCTCTTCTCACTCCTTGCATTATTACAGCACCCATTGCTCCACCAAATAATTGTTCTCCTCCAAAAGCTTGATACATTATATTTTTTAACATACTTGGAATACTATTAATATTTGTTAAAATGACAAATAATACAACTGCTAAATATAAAAATGCCATTAATGGTACAATTTTATTTAATGCTGATATTATTCTATCTTTTTTACTTTTCCCAAATATTGTTAACCCTACTATTATTGCCATTCCTAGTGATAAAATATATTTATTTATTCCATAAGCTCCTGAAGTTGATTCTACTACCGCATTAGAAGTAACTTGAATAACTCCCATATAGCAAACAACAGATGCTATAGAGTATACTAAACCAATCCATCTCTTTTTTATTTTTTTCTTTATTATCCAAGGGGTTCCACCTCTATAATTTCCATTTTCATCCTTATCTCTATATAAAACTGCCAAAGTTGATTCTATAAAAGAAGTTGATGCTCCTAAAATAGCTACAATCCACATCCAGAACAGTGCTCCTGGTCCACCTACTGAAATGGCGGCTATTACTCCAGCTATATTTCCTGCTCCAACTCTACAAGCAGTTCCTAAATAAAAAGCTTCTAGAGAACTCGCTCCATTTTTATTATTAGAATCAGTAAATAATGTTCCTAAAATCTCTTTAAACAATCTAATTTGCATAAATCTAGTTTTAAAAGATATATATATTGCCGTTCCAATTAACATTACAACCAATATATTTTTTCCCCATAATAAATTATTTGTAGAATTTATTACTAATTTTAATAACTCCATGAATAAACCTCCCTTAAAATTCTTTTTATTTTTCTATAATAACAAAAATATTATTCATTTTGTAGATAACAATTTTTTTTATTTTTTGTTCGTATTTTTAAATAAGCACCTTATATTTTTTAATATGTTATTATAATTTTTTTGTTCGTATGTATATTTTTTTGTTACTTTATTACTTTATTTTAAATACTTTTTTCTTGATTTCTTTTATTTTTTTTGATACAATTTTATAAATAAAATTATTTTTTTTACATACTTTATTAAAAAATGGAGGGTTTATGAATAAAAAGAAAGAGATTATTATACTTGGATTTGCACTATTTTCAATGTTTTTTGGAGCTGGGAACCTACTATTTCCACCATCAGTGGGGGTTGCTGTTGGACAAAGTTGGTTACCTGCTAGTTTAGGATTTTTCTTAACAGGAATAGGATTACCCTTACTTGGAATACTTGCTTTTACGAAAGTTGGAAATTTAGATGAATTTGCTAATAAAGTTTCACCTAAATTTAATAGTATCTATTCTACAGTTTTAATTTTAGTTATTGGACCCTTATTTGCTATTCCTAGAACTGGTTCAACAACTTTTGAGATGGGTATATTACCATTATTCCCAAATGTTGATCATTTTATACTAGCTTTAATTACTTCAGTTTTATTCTTTGCATTAACTTTATTCTTAGTTCTAAACGAATCTAGCATAACAGATATTCTTGGGAAATTTTTAACGCCAATAATTTTAGTGATTTTATCACTTATAACTATTTTAGGATTTACTAAAACATTAGGAACTCCAGTTCCTACAACTATTTCTGGAAGTCAGTTTTCTTATGGTTTTATTAGTGGATACCAAACTATGGATGCTTTAGCATCAGTATTGTTCGGAGTTATCATTATAAGAGGACTTGAGGGGAAAGGAATTACAGATGTTAAAGAACAGAAATCATATCTATCTAATGCTGGTTTTATTGCTGCCTTTGGTTTAGGATTTATATATTTAAGTTTAATTTATTTAGGAGCTCAAATTAGTAGTATCAAAGGATTATCTACAGCACAAACTACTTTAACTTTAGCTCAAATGACTTTAGGAAATGTTGGGAAAATCGCTTTCGGTATTTGTGTAGCTGCTGCTTGTTTAACTACTTCAGTTGGTTTAGTTGCCTTAGCTAGTGATTGGTTCTCTAAAATAACTAAGATTTCATATAAAACTTTTACTATTTTAATTTGTTTGTTTTCAACAATTTTATCTGTAGCTGGTTTAGATTATATTATTTCTCTTTCTGTTCCAGTTTTAGTTATACTATATCCAATAACAATAGTTTTAATTTTATTAAACATTTTCAATATCCAAAATCATTATACTTTTAAATTTGTTGTTCTTATAACTTTTTCAATAAGTATTCTTGAACTATTTAAAGTTAATCTATCATTTATTCCATTTGCAAATGATGGTTTCGCATGGTTTTTACCAGCAATTATAACTTTTATCTTAACATCTTTTATTAGCAATCTAAACAAAAAAAGCTTCCCTGCATAATTATGCAGAGAAGCTTTTTTATTTCTATTTAAACATTAATTCAACTATTGAGAAAAATCCTATCGCCCACATTATCGGTTTAATTTCTTGTGGTTTCCCTTTAAATAAACAAACTAAAATATATGAAATAAATCCAAATGCTATTCCTATAGATATACTATAAGTTAATGGCATCATTATTATTATTAAAAAACAAGGTATTGCTACTTCTATATTATGAAAATCAATATCTAACAAATTCTTAAACATATATACCCCAACTAGCATTAATGCTGGTGCTGTTGCAAATGGAGGTACTATTCCAATTATTGGTGAAAAGAAAAGTGCTACGACAAAAAGTATCGCTGTTGTTAGTGCTGTTAATCCTGTTCTTCCTCCAACAGCTATTCCAGATGCTGATTCTACAAATGTAGTTGTTGTCGATGTTCCTAAAAGAGAACCTATAACTGTTGCCATTGCATCTGCTTCTAATATTTTACTCACATTTTTTATTTTACCTTTTTCATCTATCATTTCAGCTTCATGTGCGCAAGCCATTATTGTTCCTAAAGAATCAAATAAATCTACAAACATAAAGGAAAATATTGAACCTAAAAATATTGGTTTTATTGCTCCTATTATATCTAACTTTAAAGCTATTGGAGCTATACTTGGAGGAGAAGAAATTATTTCTTTTGGTAATGAAACTTCACCAAATACCACGCCTAAAATAGTTGTTATAACTATTCCAATTAAAATTCCGCCTTTAACTTTTCTCATTTCTAAAAATCCCATAATTGCAAATCCTACTAATCCTAAAACAACACTTGTATTAAATTTCCCTAAAGCCACTACTGTTGCTGGATTTGTAACTATCAATCCCATGCTTTGCATTCCTATAAAAGCTATAAATAAACCTATTCCAGCACCTACAGCTAATCTCAATGCTTCTGGTATAGCTTCTATTATTTTTTCTCTTAATCCAGAAAATGTTAATCCTAAAAAGATTATTCCTGATATAAATACTACCCCTAAAGCTTCTTGCCAAGTTGCTCCATTACCCAATACTAGTGTAAATGTAAAAAATGCATTTAACCCCATTCCTGGTGCCATTGCTAGTGGTGCGTTTACCCAAAATGCTGTTATTCCAGTTCCTATTGCTGAAGCTAAACATGTTACAGTTATTAAAGCTCCTTTATCCATTCCTGTTAACGATAATATAGATGGATTTACAAAGATAATATAAGCCATTGTTAAAAATGTTGTTATTCCTGCTATTACTTCTTGCTTCACTGTTGTTCCATGTTCTTTTAATTTAAAAATTTTTTCCATTATCCCTCCACTTTATAGTTAAATTTTAATTATTGATAAATAAAATAGCCTATATAATAAAATATAGGCCATAAAAAATGACCCATAGCAAGCTATTTACGGCAGCTCGTAGAAACTCTTCACCTTATTTGAAGTATATATGGATTCTTGTATTCTTTTCTTGTTACTCTAACATAGTAATTTACTATTCAATTTTTGTCAAGTTTTATTTACTTTGATTTTTATGTTTTAATTTAATATAATAGTTTATATTAAATTACATATAGGGGTGAAATATGAACAAAACTTTTGCAAGTGATAACTATAGTGGTGTACATAAAAAAATATTAGAAAAAATTATTGAAGTTAATGTAGGTCATGCTTCTGCATATGGTAGTGATGATGTAACCAATGAAGCAGTTGAAGAATTTAAAAAATATTTTGGTGATGTTGAAGTTTTTTTTGTTATAAATGGAACTGGTTCAAATGTTTTATCTTTAGAAGCTCTAAAAAATAAAACATCTGGAGTTTTATGTGCAGATAGTGCGCACATTTTTCAAGATGAAACTGGAGCTCCTAGTAAAATAACTGGAATGCAGTTAATAACTATTCCTAGTGAAGATGGAAAATTTGATATAGCCCTTGCTAAATCTAGATTAAATTTCAAAGATACTTTTCACAAACCAAATATTGATATTATCTCTATTAGTCAAACTACAGAATCTGGAACTATCTATACAATCGAAGAGATTAAAAACATTTCAAAATTTGCAAAAGAAAATAATATGTATCTTCATATGGATGGTGCTAGAATTGCAAATGCTGCTGTTGCTTTAGGATGTTCTTTTAAAGAACTCTCTGGAGATTTAGGTGTAGATATTTTATCATTTGGTGGGACTAAAAATGGACTTATGTATGGAGAGGCAATTGTTTTTTTTAATAAAAAATTAGCTGAAAATTTTACTTGGATAAGAAAACAAAATCTTCAATTAGTTTCTAAAATGAGATTCTTATCTGCCCAATTCATCCCATATTTAAAAGATAATATTTGGTATGAATGTGCTAAAAATGCCAATGACATTGCTAAATATTTAGAAGAAGAATTATTAAAAATAAATATAAAAGTTACTAATCAAGTTTTAGGAAATACTGTTTTTGCTATCCTTCCTAAAGAAGTAATAACTCCCTTACAAGAGTTTTGTCACTTTTATATTTGGAATGAAAATTTAAATGAAATTAGACTAGTAACTTCCTTTGATAGTACTAAAGAAGACGTCGATTCTTTCATAAAAAAACTTAAAGATTTGCTAGTAAAATAAACAAGCCTTATGATATAATTTATTTATAGTATACAAAATTTTCTTTTATTCTTTGTATGTTTTTTTAAAAAAATAATATTGATTTAATGAACCAAATGTGAAATAATATTACATATATTTCGCATTTGAAATCGAAAGGAGAATTACTATGGGATTATTTGATTTCTTTAAAAAGAAAAAAGAGGATGAGTGGTTTAATATTTACTCTCCACTTAATGGAAAGGTTATTCCTTTAAGCGAAATACCAGATGAGGCTTTTTCACAAAAGATGATCGGGGACGGATGTGGAATTGATCCAATTGAAGGTTCAATTTGTGCTCCTGTTGCTGGTGAAATCGATATTTTCGCTACTAACCACGCTGTTAGTTTCGAAGTTTCTAACGGACTTGAATTGATTGTTCACTTTGGTATTGATACAGTTAAATTAAATGGTGAAGGTTTCGAAAGAATTGCTGAACCTGGATCTACTGTTGATGTTAAAGATGAACTTATAAAGTATGATTTAGAATACATTAAAAGTAATGCTAAATCTACTAAAACTCCAGTTATTATTGCTAATATGGATCACGTAGAAGCTCTTGAAGTAGTTGCTTCTGGAGATGTTAAAATTGGTGATCTTTTAATGAGAGTTAAAATCAAAAAATAGTTTTTAAGAAAGCGCCTCTTTAATTTTTAAAGTGGGCGCTTTTTCTATTTTAATAATATAACATTACATAGATTTCAAGGAGGAAACATGAAAACACTTGATTTAAAATTAGTTACCAATGAAGTTGCTAGACTTTGTATTGAAGCTAACTACTATATCGGAAATGATGTCCTGAATAAAATCAAAGAATGCCACAAAACAGAAACAAGCGAACTTGGAAAAGTTATCTTAGGTCAAATCATTGAAAATGATGAAATCGCTTCAAATGATAATGTTCCTATGTGTCAAGACACTGGTCTTGTTGTTGTTTTTTTAGAAGTTGGAACAGAGGTTAAAATAGATGGTGATATTTACCAAGCTATTAATGATGGAGTAGCAAAAGGATATGAAGAAGGGTATTTAAGAAAATCAGTTATTAAACATCCTCTTGATAGAGTAAATACTAAAAATAACACACCAGCTGTTATTCATACTAAGTTAGTACCTGGATCAGATAAAGTTAAAATAATTGTTGCTCCTAAAGGTGGAGGATCTGAAAACATGAGTACTTTAAGAATGTTTAAACCTGCTGATGGTGTTCAAGGAATCAAAGATTTTGTAATTGAATCTGTTAAAAAAGCTGGAGGAAATCCTTGCCCTCCTATTATTGTTGGTGTTGGAATTGGTGGAAACTTCGAAAGATGTGCTCAACTTGCAAAAGAAGCATTACTTAGAGATATAAACGATTCTAATGCAGATCCAATTGCAGCTAATTTAGAAAAAGAGTTATTAGAACTTATAAATAATACAAATGTTGGTCCTCAAGGTCTTGGAGGTAAAACTACTGCCTTAGCTGTTAAAGTAGAAACTCAAGGTTGTCATTTTGCTTCTTTACCTGTTGCTATTAATTTAAATTGTCATGCTGCTAGACACAAGGAGGTTACACTATGATTAAATTAACTACTCCTCTTACTGATGAAGTTATTGAAACTTTAAAGTCAGGAGATGCTGTTGCTATCACTGGAACAATCTATACTGCAAGAGATGCTGCTCATGCTAGATTAGTTAAATTATTAGAAGATGGAAAAGAACTTCCATTTAATCCAAAGGGTCAAATAATATACTACGCTGGTCCTTCTCCTGCAAAACCAGGTAACCCTATTGGTAGTTGTGGACCTACTACAAGTTATAGAATGGATTCTTACTCTGCTGCTATTTTAGATCAAGGATTAAAGGGAATGATTGGAAAAGGAGCTAGAGACCAAGAAGTTAAAGATTCTATCGTTAAAAATAAAGCTGTTTATTTTGCTGCTGTTGGTGGGGCGGCGGCTCTTATTGCTAAATCTGTTAAAAGTAGTGAAATTATAGCTTATGAAGATTTAGGTGCTGAGGCTATAAGAAAATTAGAAGTTGTAGATTTTCCTGCTATTGTTATCAATGACTGTTTTGGAAATGATCTCTACGAAATAGCTAGAAATAGCTCAAAATAATTTATATAAGGAGACTTAATATGTCAACTGTTTTTGAAAAATCACTAGAATTGCATGAAGCACATTCTGGGAAAATAGAAGTTATTTCTAAAGTTAGCGTTAAAAATAAAGAGGATTTAAGTTTGGCATACTCTCCTGGAGTTGCTGCTCCTTGTTTAGCTATTAAAGAAAATAAAGAGAATGTTTATAAATATACATCAAAGGGAAATATGGTTGCTGTTGTTACTGACGGTTCTGCTGTTTTAGGACTTGGAAATATTGGCCCTGAAGCTGGATTACCTGTAATGGAAGGAAAAGCTATTTTATTTAAAGAGTTTGCTAATGTAGATGCTTTTCCTATTTGTTTAGACACTCAAGATACAGAAGAGATTATTAGAACTGTTAAATTAATTGCTCCTGGTTTTGGAGGAATTAATTTAGAAGATATATCTGCTCCTAGATGTGTAGAAATCGAAACTAGACTAAAAGCAGAATTAGATATTCCAGTTTTCCATGATGACCAACATGGTACTGCTATCGTTGTTGTAGCTGCTCTTATTAACTCTTTTAAATTAGTTAATAAATCTTTTGAAACAGCTAAATTTATTGTTAGTGGTGCTGGTGCTGCTGGAAGTTCAATTATTAAACTTTTAATTAAAATGGGAGCCAAAAATATTGTTGTAAATGATATTGATGGAATTATTAATAAAGATGATTTAAATTCATATAATTTCTTAAAAAGAGAGATTGGAGAAATTACTAACCCTGAAAATATTAAAGGTGGATTAGCTGAAGCTGTTAAGGGTTCTGATGTTTTTATTGGTGTTTCTGCTGCAAATATCTTATCTATTGATATGGTTAAAACAATGAACAGTGATGCTATTGTTTTTGCAATGGCAAATCCAAGTCCTGAAATAATGCCAGAAGATGCTATTGCTGGTGGAGCAAAAATTATTGGTACTGGTAGATCAGACTATCCTAATCAAGTTAATAATGTTCTTGCCTTTCCTGGAATATTTAGAGGAGCTTTAGATGCTAAAGCTAAAAAGATAACTGAAGAGATGAAAATAGCTGCTGCTGTTGGAATTGCTAAATTAGTATCCAATGAAGAACTAGCTTATGATTATGTTATTCCTGATGCCTTTGATTCTAGAGTTTCAACAGTTGTTGCAAATGAAGTTAAGCGTATCGCTATTGAGCAAAATATTACTAGAAATTAAAAAAATGGATTGTGCTTAAATAAGCACAATCCATTTTAATTTTCATCTTCTGGACTTGGTAATATAACTGGTTCTTTTTTCATAACTAGCAATTGATCTATTTTAAAATTATCTACATCTACAACTTCAAAGCTATAGTTTTCATACTCTATTAAGGCACCCTTTTTAGGAATACTTTTTAACATATACATCATAAACCCAGCTATTGTTTCATAACTATCCTCTTCTGGGAAGTATTCTATTTCCAATGCTTTTTTTACATCTTCTACAGCTGTTACCCCATCTATTAGCCATGATCCCTCTCCTCTTTTAATAATATATTCATCTTGCATAGGATAAACTACATCTCCCATTAAAGTTGAAATTACATCATTTAAAGTTATTATTCCAACAACATGTGCATATTCATTTAAAATTACTGCAAAGTCCTCTCTTGCTTCATTAAATCTATCTAACATATCTGATAATGTTAATGTATTTGGAATTATTAAAATATTTCTAATTGTTATCTCTTTTATATCTTGTAATCCACTTAACTCACCTTTTAAAATTCTAGGAAGTATATCTTTAGAATCAACATATCCGTAAATTGAGTCTATATCACTTTCACAAACTAAAAATTTAGAGTGTGGATACTCTGCTATTTTAGCTTTTATACTATCCTCTGTCTCTTCTAAAGTAAAGTATATTATTTCATCTCTTGTTGTCATTGCTGATGAAACCCAACGTTGTTCTAATTCAAATACATTTTCAATTAAATGATGC
>SAMEA5043656__coassemble_205_pt1 | contig 13286 bp, 8 predicted proteins | sample SAMEA5043656__metabat2_low_PE_002 | metagenome-assembled genome bin SAMEA5043656 (sample SAMEA5043656) | Gadus morhua | reverse complement strand
CATAGAGAAGCAGCAGTAAATTATAATGCAGCAATACTTAATTATTATATTGCTTTTGAAAAATATAGATCATCACTTATTTAATATTTGGGAGGAAACATGAAAAAGGGGTTATATTTATTATCAGCAGTAGCTTTATTGTTAACTGCATGTGGAAAAAAGACAGAAGAAGTAAAAGTAAAAGTAGAAAAGAAACCAGTGGTAATATCTACTGTTAAAGATGAAGAAGTTTCGGATCTTTATATGACAGATGGAACATTACTTCCTCAAAAAAGAGTAAATCATACACTTGATAGTCAAGGTACAGTAAAGGTAATTTTAAAGAAAAATGGAGATTCTGTAAAGAAAGGTGAAGTTGTTGTTAAGTTTACTGATGCAGCAGCAGAAGCTTCTTATGAAAGTGCAAGAGCAAGTTTTGAAGCATCAAAATATAATTTAGAATCAGCAAAGAAAAACTTTAATAAATTTTCAACATTATACGATAAACAGATGATTTCAGAAGTTGAATTTTTAAACTATAGAAATACATATACAGATGCACTTGGTTCTTTTAGTTCAAAAAAAGCTATGCTTCAAGATTCGAAATCAAATTTTGAAAAATTAACAAGAAAATCAGAATTAACTGGAGTAATTGGGAATCTTAATTTAAAAGTTGGAAATGTAGTAGAGCCGAATACGACAATCTTTACAGTTGTTAATGAAAAAAATATGGATATAACAGTTGATTTTCCAGGGAAATGGCTAAATAGTTTAAAAGTAGGTTCGCCAGCTAAAGTGATTGTTTCTGATTTAGGTGAAAAAGAGTTTACAGCTAAAATAAAAGAGATAAATCCAATAGCTGATCCTGAAACTAAAAAATTCCCTGTAAAAGTTGAAATAGTAAATAAAGATGGAATTTTAAAAGATGGAATGTATGCAAAGGTGATAATACCAACAGAAAAAAGAGATGGTATTGTAGTACCTCAAGAGTCTGTTTTTATAAGAGATTTATTAAGTTATGTATATAAAGTAAAAGATGGAAAAGCTGAAAGAATTGAGGTTGTAACTGGAGCAGTTGCAAAACCAAATATTGAAATAGTAAAAGGGAACTTAAAAGTTGGAGATAAGGTAGTATCTGATGGAATATTTGGTCTATCTGATGGAGACGAAGTTACTATAAATAATTAGACAAAATTTAAAGAGGTGAAAAAAGTATGTCTTTAGCAGGAATTGCTATACGTAGACCAGTTGCAACAGTAATGTTAATGGTTTCTATGGTTTTTTTAGGAATCGTTTCAATGCTGTCAATGAAATCAGAGTTACTTCCGAACATGAATATTCCTATGGTCGTTATATCAACTACATGGAATGGAGCTGTACCAGAAGATGTTAATACTCAAATAACAAAGAAAATAGAGGATTCTCTTTCAGGTGTAGATGGTATTAAGAAAATAACTTCATCATCAGCATTTGAAAGATCAACAGTAAGAGTTGAATTTGATTATGGTGTAAATATAGATATAAAAAGAGGAGATATTCAAAGAGAAATAGATGCTATATCTGGAGAATTACCTGATGGAGCATCAAAACCTGTAACACAAAAGAGATTAGCAGGATCAGGAAATACGGCAATGATGTTAAATGTATCAGGACCAAATTTCTTAGAGTTAACTACTTTTGTAAATGAATTTATGACTCCAAGATTTGAAAGAATTGGAGGAGTAGGAGGAGTAGATACGTTAGGTTCTCCAGAAAAACAAATTCAAATTCAATTTGATACAGATAAGTTAGCATCATATAATTTAACGCCAAATGAGTTGTATGATTTATTGAAAAGTTCATCAATAAGTGTTCCATTAGGAGTAATTAAAACTGGTGGAAAAGATATTGTAGCTAGATTTATGGGTCAATTAAATTACTTAGATGAATTTAATAATATGATTTTAAAAAGTAATGGAAAGACATTAAGATTAAAAGATGTTGCTCATGTTGCTTTAACTACTGAAGATCAAACTGATATTGTAAAATACAATGGTCAATCATCAGTAATGCTAGTAATAGAAAAATCAACAGATGGAAATATATTAGATATTGCTAAAAATGCAAAAATAGCAATAAGTGAAATGGAACCATATTATCCTAAAGGATTAAAAGTAAGAACTGTAATGGATTATTCAAAGGATATTAAGTCATCAATATCTGGAGTAAAAGGAAATGCAGTTACAGGATTAGTTCTAGCAACAATTATTTTATTAGTATTCTTAAAAAATATAAGAGCAACAATGTTAATATCATTAGCACTACCAGTTGCAGTTATATTTACCTTTGCATTCTTATCTTTATTAGGAGTAACGATTAACGTTATATCATTAATGGGATTATCAATAGGTGTTGGTATGCTAACGGATAACTCAGTTGTTGTTATAGATAATATATATAGACATATAACAGAGCTTAAAAAACCAGTTATGGAAGCTTCAGAAGATGGAGCATCAGAAGTATCGGTTGCAATACTTGCATCAGCATTAACAACAATGGTAGTATTTATTCCAGTATTATTTATACCTGGAATAGCAAGAGAGATATTTAGAGATATGTCATTATCAATTATATTCTCAAATGTAGCTGCCTTAATAGTTTCTTTAACTTTAATGCCAATGGTTGCAAGTAGATTTTTAAAAGCAAATGTAGATATTACAAAAGAAGGTAAGATTTTTGGAAAAGTAAAAACTTCTTACGATGCAATAATAGAATGGGCAATTACAAATAGAAAGAAAACAATAATAGCAGCATTTGGAACATTTTTCGTAATGATGATATTAGGACCAATGTTAACAAGAACAGAGTTTATTCCAAAACAAGATTATGGAAGATATGCTGTTGTGATAGAACTTCCAAAGGGACTTTCTGTTGAAAGAGCTGAAAAAATAACAGAGCAAGCTGTTGATATTGTTAAGAAAAATCCTCTTACAAAGACATATATTTCTCTTGTTAAATCTGATGTAGGTGTAATAAATATAGATATTGGGCCAAAAACAGATAGAAAAGAATCTATATTCCAAGTAATGGATAGTTTGAGACCACAGCTGAAAAAAATTCCAGGAATTAAATTTAACTTAAAAGATGACTATCAATCTGGCGGTGGAGACAGAGATGTTGAATTTAGAGTGTCTTCTGATAGTTTAGATACAGCTGAAAAGATAGCTAAAGAGGTTCAAGATAAAATCAGAGTAATACCTGGAATAGCGGATGTTACATCAAGTATTGAACCGGGAAATACAGAAGCGAGAGTAGTGCTAAATAGAGATAAATTACGTGCTTATGGAATATCTCCATTTGATATTGGAAGAACTATAAGTTATTCATTCTTAGGTGGAAACAGAGCAACTGGTCAAACGTTAACTGTTAAAACAGGAACAGAAGAGATTGATGTATTAGTTAGACTTCCTAAAAAGGCAAGAACAAGTATATCTTCGCTTGAAGAGTTAAATATAAAAACTGCAGATGGTAAATTTATAAAAGTATCAGATGTAGCAAAAATAGTTATGGCAGAAGGAGCTTCTGAAATAACAAAAGCAGATAAAATTTTCTATGCATCAGTTTCTGCAAATGATGGTGGAATAGGATTAACTAGGGTTCAAGGAGAAATTGTAAAAGCTTATGAAAGTACTCATCCTCCAAAAGGAGTTAGTTATTCATGGGGAGGAATGTCTCAACTATTTAATGAGGCATTAGTACAAATGTTGATGGCTTTAGGAGTTTCAATATTCTTAATTTATGCAATTCTTGCATCACAATTTGAAAATTTTGTTTTACCGATAATTATATTAGCTTCTGTTCCACTAGCAATGATTGGAGTTTATGGTGGACTTATTATAACAAACTCACCGTTTGATATGATGGTAATGATTGGAATAATAATGTTAGCAGGAACCGTAGTTAATAATGCAATTGTATTAATTGACTTTATTAAGATTTTGAGAGAAAGAGGATATAAATTACATGATGCAGTTAGAGAATCATGTAAAACAAGACTTAGACCAATATTAATGACAACAATGACAACAGTTTGTGGAATGATTCCACTAGCTTTAGGATTTGGAGATGGAGCAGAACTATATTCTGGAATGTCAATAGCAGTAATATTTGGACTTTCATTCTCAACATTATTAACGTTAATTGTAATACCAGTATTATATATATCTATTGAAGAAAGTGTAGAAAATATAAGAAATAAATTTAAAAAGAAATAATTTTTTAAAGTTCCTAAAATTTTTTAGGAACTTTTTTTATAAAAAAGTTGTAAAAATAAAAAGTCTATGATAGACTAGTGGCAAGTAACAATTGAATAGAAAAATCTTGTATAATAGTTGTGATAAGGTCAACGAGTTTCTACCTGCTACCGTAAATTGGCAGACTACAAGGCATAGTTATAATATTTTTATATTACTTAACTTTGACTCTTGTGGAAATTACATTTGTAATTTCCTTTTTTTATAATATTTTTTACAAAAAAATTATTTGGAGGAGAATAGTTATGTACATAAAAATGAAAAGCAGGAAATATTTAATTTTAAAAAAAAGAATATTTTGTATAAAAACGCAGATTATTAATAAAGGTATAGTTGTACCTTTATAATAATGTGCGTTTTTATTTTTTTAAGGAGGAAGTAGATGAGTAAGGTTGGAATTATTATGGGGAGTAAATCTGATTTGCCAGTTATGAATGAGTGTATTGAAATATTGAAAGAGTTAGAAATAAATATTCAAGTAAATATAGTATCAGCTCATAGAACACCTGAATTAATGTATGAATATTCAAAAAATGCAGAGAAGAATGGAATAGAAATAATTATTGCAGGAGCAGGAGGAGCAGCACATCTACCAGGGATGGTAGCTAGTTTGACTGATATTCCAGTAATAGGAGTTCCTATAAAAAGTAAAAATTTAAAAGGAATAGATTCACTACTTTCTATTGTACAGATGCCAAATGGAATACCTGTGGCAACAGTTGCAATAAATGGTGGAAAAAATGCAGGACTTTTAGCAGGAAGAATTTTAGGATTAAGAGATGAGAAAATAAAAAATAATTTAAAGAGATATAGAGAGAATATGAGGGATGAGGTTTTATTAAATTCAGAGGTTAAAATATGAAAGAATATATAGGAATTTTAGGAGGGGGACAGCTTGCTAAGATGCTATGTGAGTCAGCTAAAAAAATAGGATATAAAACAATAGTATTGGATTGTGATAAAGATGCTTGTGGCGGGAAAGTAGCCACAAAACATTATGCAGACAATTATTTGGATGAGAAAATTTTAAAAAAAATATGTGATGAGTCAAAAGTAATAACATATGAATTTGAGAATATTCCAGTAGAAACAATAGAGTATATTGAAAAAAATGGAAATATACCTCAAGGAAAAAGACCTATATATATAAGTAAAAATAGGATAAGAGAAAAAAGTGAAATGAAAAAATTAGGGATAAGAATTGCTGAATTTGTAGAAGTAGAAAATAAATCTCATTTAATAAAAGGAGTAAGAAAGTTAGGTTGTCCATTGATACTAAAAACTTGTGAAGAGGGATATGATGGAAAAGGACAGTGGAAAATAAATAGTATTGAGGATATAGATTTAATACAGCTAGAAGAAAGAGAATATATTTTAGAAAAAAAGATAGATTTTCAAAAAGAAGTATCTTGTATGGTCATTAGAGGTATAAATGGAGAAATAGTAACATTTCCAATTGGAGAAAATATACATAAAAATGGGATTTTAAATATGACAATAGTTCCAGCTAGAATAGATAAAGAGCTAGAAGAAGAAATAAAATATATTTCTAAAAAGATAGTTGAAGAATTGAACTTTTATGGACCTTTAGGGATAGAATTTTTTATAAAAGATAACGAGATATATTTTAATGAAATGGCTCCAAGACCGCATAATAGCGTTCATTATACAATGGATGCTTGTAATGAATCACAGTTTGATCTTCACTTGAACTCTTTACTAGGAAAGAGTTTAGAAGAACCAAAACTGTTGAAAAAAGTGGTAATGTTAAATATTTTAGGTGAAGATAAAGAAAAAGTTGAAAAAATAAAAATTGATGAAAATATAAAAATATATTTATATGGAAAATCCATATGGAAAACAGGAAGAAAAATGGGACATATAAACTTTTTAGGGGATAATTTAGAAGAGTTAATTGAAAAAGCTAAATTATTTTAATGGAGGAGAAATGAATAAAAGGATTTTTATAAAAAAGAAAATTGGATTTCAAATAGAGGCTTTAGATTTAAAAAATGAACTTATAAAAAATTTAGATGAATCAGAAATTGAAAGTATAGATTTATATAACGTATATGATATTTTTAATTGTGAAGATGAAGACATAGAACTTTTAAAACACAAGGTTTTGTCTGAGGTTGTAACAGATGATATTTTTGAAAATATTGATTTAAAAGAAAATTATATAGCACTAGAATTTTTACCTGGACAATATGACCAAAGAGCAGATTCAGCTAGTCAATGTTTAATGCTCTTAAATAATAAAGAATGGATAGATATAAAAAGTGGTAAGGTTATAGTTTTTTTAGGAAAAGTTAAAAATTTAAATAAAATAAAAAATTATTTGATAAATCCAATAGAAATGAGAGAGAAAAATTTAGATATTTTAGAAAATAAAATAGAAGAATTTAATTTAGAAACTAAAAAAATTGAAAATTTTATAAATTTAGACAGAAAAAAATTAGTTTGTTTTTTAGAAAATCAAGGTTTAGCAATGAATATTGAAGACTTAGAACATATTCAAAAATATTTTAAAAATACAGAAAAAAGAGATCCAACAGAGGCAGAAATAAAAGTTTTAGATACCTATTGGTCAGATCACTGTAGACATACAACTTTTGAAACATATTTAAAAAATATAAAAATAAATAGTAATAATTTTAAAGAAGAGATTCAAAGTATATTTAATAAGTATATTGAATTAAAAGAAAAAGTTAATCCCAATAAAAAACAGATAACAATGATGGATATGGCTACTATTGGTGGAAAATATTTGAGGAAAATAGGGAAATTAAATGATTTAGAAATATCAGAAGAGATAAATGCTTGCAGTATAGAGGTGGATGTTGAAGTAGATAATGAAATTGAAAAATGGCTTTTAATGTTTAAGAATGAAACTCATAATCATCCAACAGAGATAGAACCTTTTGGTGGAGCAAGTACTTGTGTTGGTGGAGCAATAAGAGATCCATTGTCAGGAAGATCTTATGTATACCAAGGAATGAGAATTAGTGGAGCAGGAGATATTACAGAAAATATAAATAAAACTTTAGAAAATAAATTATCTCAAGAAAGAATATCAAAAGGTGCAGCTCAAGGATATTCATCTTATGGTAATCAAATAGGATTATCGACAACATTTGTAAAAGAGATATATCATGAAGGGTATAAAGCTAAAAGAATGGAAGTAGGAGCAGTAGTAGGAGCAGTAAAAAAAGAAAATGTAAGAAGAGAGGAACCAACTTTTGGAGATATTGTTATTTTAATAGGTGGAAAAACTGGAAGAGATGGAGTAGGTGGGGCAACAGGATCATCTAAAGAACATACAGATCAATCACTTTTAAAATGTTCTTCTGAAGTACAAAAAGGTAATGCTCCAATGGAAAGAAGAATTCAAAGGTTATTTAGAAATTCAGAAGTTTCTAAACTAATAAAAAAATCAAATGATTTTGGAGCTGGAGGAGTAAGTGTAGCAATAGGAGAACTTGCAAGAGGAGTTTATGTAAATTTAGATAAAGTTCCAGTAAAATATAAAGGTTTAAATGGAATGGAACTTTCTATTTCAGAATCTCAAGAGAGAATGGCTGTTGTAATAGAAAAAAAAGATGAGGAAAAATTTATAAATCTTTGTTATGAAGAAAATTTAGAAGGAGTTACAGTAGGAGAGATAACAAAGGATGATAGATTAGTATTAGTTTATAAAGGGGAAAAAGTAGTTGACATATCAAGAGAGTTTTTAGATACCAATGGAATCAAGCAAAGTCAAAATGTAGAAATAAAGGACTCAAATTTTAAAACTCCTTTTAATAAAGAAAATAAATTATCATTAAAAGATTCTATAAAAAATATTTTAAGTGATTTAAATGTAGCTTCTCAAAGAGGGATGGTTGAGATGTTTGATTCATCAATTGGAAGAAGTACAGTTCTTATGCCATATGGTGGAAAATATCAACTTACTGAGTCAGAAGGAAGTGTTCAAAAATTACCGACAGATAAAGAAACAAAAACTTGTTCAATATTAACTTATGGATATAATCCATTTATAACAGAGTATTCGCCGTATTTAGGAGCTCAGTATGCTGTAATAGAATCGCTTGCTAAAGTTGTTGCTTTAGGTGGAGATTTTTCAAAAGTGAGATTAACTTTTCAAGAGTATTTTGAAAAATTAGGAAAAGATGAAGTTAAATGGGGAAAACCAGTGTCATCTATACTTGGAGCTTTAGAAGCTCAGTTAGCATTTGAAACTCCAGCTATTGGAGGAAAGGACAGTATGAGTGGTACTTTTAAAGAGATAAATGTACCTCCAACATTAATATCATTTGCTGTTACAACAGAAAATGTAGATAACATAATATCTAGTGAATTTAAAGAGTATGGAAGTAATGTTTATTTAGTAAGTTCTAAAAGAAAAAGAAATAATCTTCCAGATTATGAAAATATTAAAGAGAATTTTAAACTAATAACAGAAAATATAAAAAACAAAAAAATAATATCAGCTTCAACGATAAAGTTTGGTGGAATTATGGAAACTTTACTTAAAAACTCTTTTGGAAATAAAATGGGATTAGATATAGATACAGATATAAATTTATTTGAAATTTTACCAGGAGATTTTATTGTTGAAAGTAAAGATGAGCTTAATTTTGGAAAATTTATAGGAAAAACAGTAAACTCTGAAGAGTTAAAAATAAATGGAGAGTTATTTAATATTAATGAGATGATTGAAATTTGGGAATCTAAACTTAAAAAGATATATCCATTGAAAAAAGAGAGTAATCAAGAGATAAAAAGTTTTGAAATTAATGATAAAGAGATAAAAAAATCTAAAAATAAATATGAAAAACCAAAGGTTTTAATTCCAGTATTTCCTGGAAATAATTGTGAGTATGATAGTAAGAAAGCTTTTGAAAAGGCAGGAGGAGATGTTGAGTTACTTGTGTTTAACAATTTAAATTCAAAAAGCATAAAAGAAAGCATAGAAATTTTAAGTGAAAAAATAAGAAAAACTCAGATATTTATGATACCTGGAGGATTTAGTGCTGGAGATGAACCTGATGGTTCTGGAAAATTTATAGGAAATGTATTACAAAATCCATTGATAAAAAATAGTATTAAAGAGCTACTTGAAAATGATGGATTAATTTTAGGAATATGTAATGGATTTCAAGCTTTAATAAAATCAGGACTACTGCCATATGGTGATGTTAATAAGCTAACAATTGAATCACCTACACTTTTTAGAAATGATATTAACAGACATATATCAAGAGTGATAAATACAAAGATTGTTTCTGTAAACTCTCCTTGGCTAAGTTCTTTTAAAAAAGGTGAAATTCATAGTATTCCTGTCTCTCATGGAGAGGGAAAGGTTATAGTAAAGGAAAGTGTAGCTAAAGAGCTTTTTAAAAATGGACAAATAGTAACTCAGTATTGCAATGAACAGGGAGAAGCAACAATGGATGGAAATTATAATTTAAATGGATCTAGCTATGCTATTGAAGGAATGGTTTCAAAGTGCGGGCAAATATTTGGGAAAATGGCTCATTCAGAAAGATATGAAAATGGACTTTTAAAAAATATATATGGTAATAAAGAGCAAGATATATTCTTGAATGGTGTTAATTATTTTAAAAAATAAAAAAGGGGTAAAATAATGTTATTAGAAGAAAATATGATTTATGAAGGAAAAGCTAAAAAGGTATATAGAACTGAAAATGAAAATGAAGTTATAATTTATTATAAAGATGATGCAACAGCTTTTAACAATATTAAAAAAGGTACTATAAAAAATAAAGGAATAATGAATAAAGAGATTACAACAATAATATATGATAACTTAAAAAAATCAGGAATAGAAACACATTTTATAAAAAATTTAACAGAAAGAGCTCAACTTTGTAAAAAAGTTCAAATAGTACCACTTGAAGTTATAGTGAGAAATATATTAGCAGGTTCAACAGCAAAATTATTAGGAATAAAAGAGGGGTTAAAATTAGAAACACCTATCTTTGAAATTTGCTATAAGAAAGATGAGTTAAAAGATCCATTAATAAATGATTATCACGCAATAGCTTTGGGATTAGCTACAAAAGAGGAGTTAGATAAGATATATAAAGAGACAGAAAAGATAAATATAATATTAAAAGATATGTTTTTAAAGGTAAATATAAACTTAGTAGATTTTAAAATAGAATTTGGGAAAGATGCAGATGGAAATATAATATTAGCTGATGAAATATCTCCTGATTGCTGTAGATTATGGGATAAAGAAACAGGGAATAAATTAGATAAAGATAGGTTTAGAAGAGATTTAGGAAGTGTTGAAGATGCTTATGAAGAAGTATTGAAAAGGTTAAGTGGTGTTTAAAAAATGATGAGGGAGCTAGAGTACTTTTTAAGTGGAAAAATAAAAGAAGAGTGTGGGGTATTTGGAGTTTTCAATGTAAAAGAAGCATCAACTTTAGTATATTATGGACTTCATTCGTTACAGCATAGAGGCCAAGAGGGCACAGGTATAGCAGTTTCTACAGGAGAAAAAATAAGTAGAGAAAAAGGTGAAGGTTTAGTAAGTGAAGTTTTTAATAGTGAAAAGCTTGATAAATTACAAGGGAAAATGGGTATTGGTCATGTGAGATACTCAACAAGTGGAGGAGGGGGAATAGAAAATGTTCAACCTATTCTTATTAGATCTCATTTAGGAGATTTTGTAATAGCTCACAATGGGAATATTGTAAATGCAAAAGAATTAAAGATGCAACTTGAAGCTAAGGGTAGTATTTTTCATACAACTTCTGACAGTGAGATAATAGGACATCTGATTTTAAGAGAAGTTGGAGAGTTTGAAGAGAAACTTATGAAAGCTTTAAATCATTTAGAAGGGGCATTTTCCTTTTTAATAATGAATAAAGATACAATGTATGTTATTAGAGATAAAAATGGATTTAGACCCTTATCTATGGGTAAGTTAGAGGAAGGATTTGTGTTTAGTTCTGAAAGTTCAGCATTTGAAATAGTTGGAGCGGAATATATAAGAGGATTAAATCCAGGAGAGGTTTTAATAGTTTCAAAAGATAGAATAGAATCTAAACAATATACAGAATCTACTCAAAATAAAATGTGTGCTATGGAGTATATATATTTTTCAAGACCAGATAGTAGCATAAATAATTTAAATGTTCATAATAGCAGAAGAGAGTGTGGAACTATTTTAGCAAAAGAAAGTCCAGTGGAAGCAGATATAGTTATAGGTGTACCAGATTCTTCTCTATCAGCAGCAATGGGATATTCAAATTTTTCAGGAATTCCATATGAAATAGGATTAATAAAAAATAGATATGTAGGAAGAACATTTATAAAACCAAACCAAAAGCAAAGAGAAAGAGGAGTAAAGATGAAGCTTTCAGCGATGGAGGCTGTTGTAAAAAATAAAAAAATAATTTTAGTTGATGATTCTATTGTAAGGGGAACAACATCTAAACATATAATAAAATTATTAAAAGATGCTGGAGCAAAAGAGGTTCATATGAGAATTGCATCTTCTCCAATCACTAATCCATGTTTTTATGGAGTAGATACATCAACATATAGTGAATTAATAAGTAATACTTTAAATTTAAAAGAACTTACAGAGTATATAGGTGCAGATACACTGAATTTTTTATCTTTAGAGGGAATGTATGAAGGGTTAGGAAAGAATATATGTACTGCTTGTTTTACAGGGAAATATCCAACAAGTATGTTTAGTTTATTGGAAAACTTAAAATAAAAGGGAGATAATAATGAGTAATAAATATATGGATGCAGGAGTTAGTTTAGAGGCTGGATATGAATCTGTTAGAAGAATAAAAAGTCATGTGGATAGAACACAAATAAAGGGATCTATAAATAGCTTAGGTGCTTTTGGAGGAATGTTTGATCTTTCTCAACTTGGATTAAAAGAGCCAGTTTTAGTAAGTGGAACAGATGGAGTGGGAACAAAGTTAATGCTTGCATTTCAAATGGATAAACACGATACAATTGGAGAGGATGTTGTTGCTATGTGTGTCAATGATGTTTTAGTACAAGGAGCCCTTCCACTATATTTTTTAGATTATATAGCTGTTGGGAAAAACTTTCCTGAACAAATAGAGAACATTGTAAAAGGTGTGGCAGAAGGGTGTATAAAGGCAGGATGTGCACTTATAGGTGGAGAAACAGCAGAGATGCCAGGAATGTATAGTGAAGGACATTATGACATTGCTGGATTTACTGTGGGAGCAGTTGAGAAATCAAAACTTATAACAGGAAAAAAGATAAAGGCAGGAGATGTTATAGTTGGAGTAAAATCAAGTGGAGTACACTCTAATGGATTTTCTTTAGTTAGAAAGATAATTAAAGATTCGAATTTAAATTTACAAGAGTATTATGAAGAGATTGATGGGAAATTAGGAGATATACTTTTAAATCCTACTAGAATATATGTTGATTTAGTTAAAAAAGTATTAGAAAAGGTAGAGATAAATGGAATGTGTCATATTACAGGTGGTGGATTTTATGAGAATATTCCAAGAGTTTTACCAAGTGGACTAGGTGTAGAAGTATATGAAAAAGAGATTGAAAAAGTGAAAATATTTGATTTTTTAGCTGAAAAAGGAAATGTATTAAAAGAAGAGATGTTTAATGTATTTAATATGGGTATTGGATATATATTTATTATAGATGAAGATGAGATGAAAAAAATGGAAGAACTTTTTAACGAGATAGATGAAAAATTAATGGTAATAGGAAAAGTTGTTGAAAATGAAGGAGTCCATATAAAATGGTAAATATAGGAATATTTGCATCTGGAAGTGGAAGTAATTTTGAAAATTTAGTTCTAGCTTTAGAGGATGGTAGAGGAGAGGGATATTCTGTAAAATTTTTATTTTCAGATAAAAAGAATTCATATGCGTTAGAAAGAGCAAAAAAGTTAGGAATAGAAAGAGTATGCATTGAACTAAAAGATTGTTTAAATAAAGAAGAGTATGAAAAGAAGATATT
>SAMEA5043656__coassemble_204_pt1 | contig 13374 bp, 12 predicted proteins | sample SAMEA5043656__metabat2_low_PE_002 | metagenome-assembled genome bin SAMEA5043656 (sample SAMEA5043656) | Gadus morhua | reverse complement strand
TCTACTAAAACAACTTTTTTTCTGTTAAAGTTAATTAAATTTTTAGTTCTAATAGTCCCGTATACTTCACCATTATTATCTATGACAGGGAAGTTAGTTTGAGATGATTCTTTCATAATATCTTTAATATCAATTAAATGATCATCTGTTGAGAATGAATAGAATTTTTCATTACCAAGAATAGATAAAATAGATATTGATTGAGATATAAGAGGTATAGTTCTAAAAAGAGAACCATTAACTCTTAAAATTGGTGTTTTAGAATCTCTTGGAAGAATAACATCCTCTTTATCGCAACATAAGATGATCATCTTAACACCAAGTTCAATTAAATCATCAATAGAATCTAAAAGAGTTGTAGTAATAACAATATCACCAGATGAGATATTTCTATATTCACTAACTCCTTTTAAATTAGCTTGGATTTGTCCAGTTGGATATTCACCACTAACAATATCGCCATTTAAAACATGTTTTAAATTTTCGTAAGTAGTATGATACTTTGTGAATAAATCAGCATAATCTATATTTAAATATGCATTTGCAATTTCAGATATATGTATCATTCCTTTTAAATGATTTTTACTATTAACAACAGGTAAACTAGAGTAGTTTTCCTTAGTCATAATTTCAAGTGCTTTTTTTAAGGAATCTTTATGATTTATAGTTTTCTTTTCAATATGAGTAAGGTCTGAAATTTGAGCACTTACTGTTGAAAGAAACATTGGAGCCTCTATATTAAATTTGTTTAATACGAATTCAGTTTCCTTACTGATATTTCCTAATCTACAAGCTTGTGCCTTTTCACCTTGAAGCTCTTTTAGTGTAGCAAGAGAAAGAGCTGAACAGATTGAATCTGTATCTGGATTTTTGTGTCCAAAAATTAAAATTGGTTCCATGTAAAATACTCTCCTTTTTATTCATAAGTCTATTTAGTATTTTATCATTTTTTTGAAAATAGAACAACTAAATCTTTACTTTTCTTATAAAAAAACATTATTTACAGCATAATAAATAAGAGGAATTGTAGAAAATAAGTTTCTTGTATGATAAAATATAGATAAAAAAGATAATGAGGTGGTAATTGTGAAATTAGTAGATACACATTGTCATTTAGATAATGAAAAATTTAATGAAGATAGAGAAGAATTAATAGAAAAAATAGAAAATGAATTGGAATTTTGTGTGAATATAGGATATGACTTAGAAAGTTCAAAAAAAACTGTAGGTTATACAAAAAAATATAAAAAAATATATGGTGCTATAGGTATTCATCCAGTAGATATTACAGGATACAGTGATGAGTTAGAAAAAGAGTTAGAAGAACTAGCAAAAAATGAGAAAATAGTAGCAATAGGAGAGATAGGATTAGATTATCATTGGATGACTGAACCTAAAGATGTACAAAAAGATGGATTTAGAAGACAAATTAATTTGGCTGAAAAGCTTAATTTGCCAATAGTTGTTCATAGTAGAGATGCAATGGAAGATACAATAGAGATATTAAAAGAGTTTCCAAATATAAAAGGAATAATACACTGTTATCCTGGGTCTACAGAATCAGCTGAAATTTTAATAAAGAACTTTTATCTGGGAATTGGAGGAACATTAACTTTTAAAAATTCAAAAAAACTAGTAAATGTTGTAAAAAATATTCCACTAGAAAGATTAGTAATAGAAACAGATTGCCCATATTTAACACCAGAACCTTTTAGAGGAAAAAGAAACGAACCTTTATATGTAAAATATGTTGCAGAAAAAATTGCAGAAATAAAGGAAATTTCAATAGAAGAAGTAATAGAAGTAACTACAGAAAATGCAAGAAAAGTATATGGAATAAGATAGATGGGAATTCTAGGCTTAGGAAATGACATTGTTGAAATAAGTAGAATTGAAAAAGCTATATTAAAAAAAGGGTTTTTAGAAAAGGTATTTACAGAAAAAGAAATTGAACTTATAAAATCTAAAGGTGGTAGAGCAGAAAGTTATGCAGGAAGATTTTCTGCAAAAGAAGCTATATCAAAAGCTTTTGGAACAGGTGTTAGAGGGTTTAAACTGACAGATATTGAAATTTTAAATGATGAATTAGGAAAACCTATAGTAAGTTTAAAGGGTATTTTAAAGGAGAGAGAGAAAAAGGTGAAAATTGAACTTTCTATCTCCCATTGTAAAGAGTATGCAACAGCAGTTGCACTTGTCTTAGAAAGGATGTAATATGGAAGAATTTTATAAAGAGTTAGATGATTTTATTGAGTCTTTAGATGATAAAAAAAATGATTATAAAATTTTATCATTTGTAGTAGATAGAAAAGGATATATTTCAGAAGAGATAATAAATTATATTGCTAAAAAAATAGATATGTTCCCATTTTCATTAGAAGGAACGATTAAGTTTTATCCTAAACTTCAAAAAGCTACAACAAAGTATTATATTCAGGTTTGTGTAGGAAGAAATTGTGGAAGAAAAGATTTAAAAGATAAAATTCAAGAGTTAAGAGAAAAAACAAGATTTATAATTGAAGAGAGAAATTGTTTAGGACATTGTGGAAGAGGAAGTACAGTAACAATAGGTGATGAAGTATTTAAATATAATACCTTAAATGAACTAGAAAAAAAAATAACAAATTTAAAATAAACATGGAGGATATATGGATATATTAGAGCTAAAAAGAGAATACAATCAATATAATGAAAAAATAAATGCAATAAGGGGGTCTCTTTGACCTTGAAAAAAGACTTGATAAAATAAAAAAATTAGAATCTAAGACTTTAGAAGAGGGATTTTGGAATGATAAATTATCAAGTGGAAAAATAATAAAAGAGATGAACGAAGAAAAAGATGTTGTAAAAGAGTTTGGAAATATAGAAACAATGTTTTTTGATGAAGAGATATTAATAGATTTTGTAGATTCTGGAGAAGAGGATTTTATAGATGAATTAACTGAAAAACATAGTGCACTAGCACATATGATTGATAATTTTGATACTAAAATGCTTTTAGATGGAGATTATGATGGAAATAATGCCATTGTTACAATTCACTCAGGTGCAGGTGGGACAGAAGCTTGTGATTGGGCAGATATGTTATATAGAATGTTTTTAAGATGGTTTAATTCAAGAGGGTTTAAAGTTACAGAGATGGATTTTATGGCGGGAGATTCAGTTGGAGTAAAATCAGTAACTTTATTAGTTGAAGGAACAAGAGCTTATGGTTATTTAAAAGGTGAAAAGGGAGTACATAGACTTGTAAGAATATCTCCATTTGATGCTAATAAAAAAAGACATACATCTTTTGCTTCAGTTGATGTTATGCCAGAGGTAGATGATACTGTAGAGATAGTTGTAGATTCTGGAGATTTAAGAATAGATACTTATAGAGCCTCAGGTGCAGGAGGACAACATGTAAATATGACAGATTCAGCTGTTAGAATAACACATATTCCAACAGGAGTAGTTGTAACTTGTCAAAAAGAAAGATCTCAATTAAATAATAGAGAAACTGCGATGAAACTTTTAAAATCTAAACTTCTTGAAATAGAGATGAAGAAAAAAGAGGAAGAATTGAAAAGAATACAAGGTGAGCAAAGTGAAATTGGTTGGGGAAGTCAAATAAGATCATATGTATTTCAACCATATACTTTAGTTAAAGATCATAGAACTGGAGTGGAATCTGGAAATATAAAAGCAGTTATGGATGGAGACTTAGATAGTTTTATAAATGGATATTTAAGATGGGTAAAAAATAAAAACTAATGATCTATCTTGAAAATATCATATATATAGATTATAATACAGGGTACAAATTAAATAAAAGGGAGAGATAATGATGGAAAGAAGAGTAAGAACAAGAATCGCACCTTCTCCAACAGGAGATCCACATGTAGGAACAGCATATATAGCTTTATTTAACTTAGCTTTTGCTCATAAAAATGGTGGAGACTTTATTTTAAGAATAGAGGATACAGATCAAAATAGATACACAGATGGTTCTGAAAAGATGATTTTCGATGCTTTAAAATGGTTAGATTTAAATTATGAAGAGGGTCCTGATTTAGGTGGAGAGTATGGACCATATAGACAATCTGAAAGATTTGATTTATACGGAGATTATGCTAAACAATTAGTTGAAAAAGGTGAAGCGTACTACTGTTTCTGTACACAAGATAGATTAGAAAAATTAAGAGAAAGACAAAAAGCAATGGGGAAAGCTCCAGGGTATGATGGACATTGTAGATCATTATCTCAAGAGGAAATAGATGCTAAGTTAGCAGCAGGGGAATCATATGTTATTAGATTAAAAATGCCATATGAAGGTGAAACTATTATAAAAGATAGATTAAGAGGAGATATTGTATTTGAAAATAATAAAATTGATGATCAAGTTTTATTAAAAGCAGATGGATACCCTACATATCACCTAGCAAATGTTGTTGATGATTATTTAATGAAAATAACTCATGTAATAAGAGCAGAAGAGTGGATTGCATCAACTCCAAAACATATTCAATTATATAAAGCATTTGGATGGGAAGCACCAGAGTTTATACATATGCCACTTTTAAGAAACTCAGATAGAACTAAAATATCTAAAAGAAAGAATCCGGTATCTTTAAATTGGTATCAAGAAGAGGGATATTTAAAAGAGGGAATTGTAAACTTCTTAGGATTAATGGGATATTCTTTTGGTGAAAATAAAGAGATCTTTACTTTACAAGAGTTTATTGATGGATTTGATATAGATAAGGTTGCTTTAGGAGGACCAGTATTCGATCTAGTTAAACTTGGATGGGTAAACAATCAACATATGAGATTAAAAGATTTAAAAGAATTAACTGAGTTAACACTTCCATTCTTTGAAAAAGCTGGTTTTGTAACAGGAATTCCAACTGAGAAAGAGTTTGATACAATTTCTAAAATAGTTGAAATTTTAAGAGAGGGAGCTCAAACTATGAAAGAGATAGTTGAAACTTCTGAAGTTTACTTTAAAGATGAGTATGAGTTACCAGTAGTAACTGAAGAGACTGAGAAAAAAGAAGTTAAAGGAATTGAAAGACTTCATTCAGTACTAAAAGATGAAATTGGAAAAAAAGCAATTAATTTATTCCAATCTAAAATAGAAGCTTGTGAAGAGGAAATTTCAATAGAGCATGCTAAAGAGTTATTAAAAGAAACTCTTGAAGGAATAGGAGAGGGACCAGGAAAAGTATATATGCCTTTAAGAGCTGTATTAACTGGATTACCTAAAGGAGCAGATTTATATAATCTAGTTGCTATTATAGGAAGAGAAAGAACATTAAACAGAATAAATAGAATGAAAAAATTATATAATATATAATATAGAGCTCTGCTAAATTAAATTTTAGTAGAGCTTTTTTTTAAAAGAAATTATATTGTTGGTAAGTACTATATTTATAGATGGTGAGGAGGAAGATATGGATATAGAAAAAGTCATAATAGAAAACTGGCAATGTATAAAATATTTAACAATAGAATTTGAAAAGTTAATGATTTTAATTGGAGAGGGAAATAGAGGGAAAACAAGTACCATAAGTGCAATAATGGCTAGTTTACATTGTAAAAGTATAAAAGAAAGTGATTTTTATAATGAGTCTTTAAATATAGTTATCAGATTAAAGTTAAAAACAAGTAGAGGTTTTGTAACTTTAAAATTTATAAAAAAGCCAGATTTAACAGAAGAGTATTATGAAATATATAGAGGAAATGAAAAAAAGTTATTAGATGTAGAGTATAAAAAAAGAATAGAAAAATTAAAAATAATAAAAATGTCATCAAAAGACATACAAATTAAAGATGCTTTTTGTAATATTAGAGATTTAAGTAGTGTTAAAAATGAAAAAATTTTAAAGGATTTAAATGGAAAAATAGATTTTTTAGAAAAAAATAGAGCATCTCAAAGCTTGCAAAGAAAAATTTTATTTAGCTTTTTTAAAAATATTTTAAAGGAGATAAAAAAAGAAAATATAAAAAATGAGATATATAATACTATTTTAATTTTTGAAGAGCCAGAATTACATTTAAATCCTCAATCAAGTAGGGAATTATATGATATTTTAATTAAATTATCAAAAATTGGAATTCAAATAATAATAGAAACGCATTCAAGTTATTTTGTAGGAATAAAGCAATATAAATCAATTTGTTTAATTAAAAAATTGTATGGTCAGGTAACAGCTTTTCAACATACAAAAGAGTTATTTAATGGGGATGAAATAAAGAACTTTAATATGAACTATTGGATAAATCCAGATAGAGGAGAGATATTTTTTGCAAAAAAAGTTATTTTAGTTGAGGGACAAACAGATAAAATAGCGATATCATTTTTAGCTAAAAAATTAGGTATATATAAATATAGATATTCTATTATTGAGTGTGGTAGTAAAAGTACTATACCACAGTTTATAAAGGTCTTGAATGCTTATAAAATAGCTTATATTGCAGTTTATGATAGGGATAATCACTCTTGGAGAAATGAAAAAGAATTGGAAATTTCTAGATTAAAAAATAAGAAAATAAAAAAACTAGTAAATAAAAAAATAGGTGGATATATAGAGTTTGAAAATGATATAGAAGAAGAAATTTTTAATGAAAAAAGGGAACGAAAAAATTATAAAAATAAGCCATATTATACATTACAAGAAATATCAAAAATTCATTACAAGTTAAGTGGAAGATTAGAAGATAAAATTAAAAAAATATATGAATAAAAATCCCAAATTCAAATATTTGGGATTTTTTATTTTATCTAAATTTTACTATATTAGCTATTTCAATAAGTTTAGAGATATTTTTAGAATAGAAAAATTTAAATGATTCACAAAATCTATTTTTATAATTGTCAGAAAAATCCTTATGTCTTCTACATCCACTTCTGCATAGATTTTTAAAAGAACAAACTTTACAATCATCATGCTCTTTTATTGAGGATTTTATAAAATCAACAGCTTTATCAGAGGAAATAAGGTTAATTAAAGAAGAGCTCATGATATTTCCTAATTTAAATTCATCAAGTACATAAAAATCACAAGGATAGATTGAACCATTAGCTTCAACCACAGTATTAATACTGCAATGACCAACCATATCACAAGATTCAGGTTGGTTATTTAATATTAAGGATATTAAATTATCAAAAAATCTAATACTTACATACTTTCCATTTTTAAAATCTTCATACCATAATTGGAAAGTGTTATGTAGAAATTCTCCATAAGCCTCTTGAGTTAATGAAAAATCTTCATTAAAATCTCCATTTAATTTATCTAAACAAGGAATAAATTGAAGATATTTAAAATGTGATTTTTTAAAAAAAGAGTAGATTTCATGGGAATATTTTACAGTGTTTTTATTAACAACAGAAAGTATATTAAAATTAATATTATTTTTTTGTAATAGTTTTATATTTTTATATACTTGAGAGAAAGTTCCCTCTTTTTTAAAAGTTTTTCTAAATGTGTCATGGACGTGTTTATTTCCATCAAGGGATACTCCAACTAAATAATTATATTTTTTAAAAAGTTCAATCCATTTTTTATTAATTAAGATTCCATTTGTTTGAATACTAAAATTAACAATAGTATTTTTAGTATTTAGTTTATTTACAAAATTATGAAAAGATTTAAAAAAATCTATTCCAATTAGAGTAGGTTCTCCACCTTGAAATGCGAAATTGATAGTTTTGGCATCAGTATTAAAAGCCTCAAAAATTAATTTTTTAGCAATTTCTTTTGTCATATAACCGTAGTTTTTTGTGATTCTATTATCTGTAACATCACTATAAAAACAGTAATTACAATTTATATTACAATTTCCAGATGATGGCTTAATAAGTAAGTTTAAATTATTCATATGTATATCCCCCATATTAAAAATTATAGAAAAGCTTTATAAGCATAAAATAGATTTAGTGCAATTATTCCAATTAATGAAAAATTAAAAATGCTTTCAATTGATTTGTAAGTTAAGGATTTATTTAATTTACTTCCAATTAAACCTCCACTAATTCCACCAATAATCATGTAAGGAAGCATAGTTAAATTATAGTTCATTAAAGAACCACTAATTCCAATTAAAAATAATTTTGAGAATTGAGATAAAAGAATTATAAAAACAGAATTAGTTGCAGCCTCTTTAATAGGAATAGATAAAAACATTACAAGGATAGCCACATTAATTGGCCCACCACCAATTCCTAAAAATGATGCAGTAGCACCTAAGATTATTCCTAAAAATAATATAAAAATAGGGTGTTTAATATGATATTTAGGAAGTTTATTTTTAAAAAGAACTCCAATTAAAAGAGATGCTAATATTAATGATTGTATCCCCATACTAATTCGGTCATTTGAAATGAAATTTAAAAAGATATCAAAAAGTTCTTGTCCAAGACCACCACCTAAAATAGAACCAACAGCTAAAATAATCATTCTCAATTCAATTTTAAAACCACATTTAACTTGTTTAAAAATAGAAACAATAGCCATTGAAAAGACAGTAAAGGATGATAAAATTCCAATAGTTCCAAGATCATAAGTCCCAAGTGTATCTAAGACAGGTTTAATAATAACTCCTCCGCCTAATCCAGCTAAGGCTCCTAAACTAGTAGCGATAATTGATGTTAAAAAGTATATAAAAAACATGTAGCCCCCCTTAAAGAATTAAATTTAAAGTAAAATTATTAAAAACAGAGGTCAGAGACCTCTGTCAAATTAAATTTATTAATTGTACATTTCTTTTATTTTTTCTTGTAAGTCTTCATCTGCAATATAATCATCATATTCCATAAGTTTGTCAACAATACCTTTTGGAGTTATCTCAATAATTCTTGTTGCAACAGTTTGAATAAATTCATGGTCATGTGCACCAAATAAAATAGTTCCTTTAAAGCTAGTTAACGCTTTGTTTAATGATGTAATTGATTCTAGATCTAAGTGGTCAGTAGGATTATCAAATATTAAAACGTTAGCATTTGTTAACATCATTCTAGATAACATACATCTTACTTTTTCTCCTCCAGAAAGAATTTTTGCTTTCTTAGTAGCGTCTTCTCCAGAGAATAACATTCTACCTAAGAAACCTCTAACAAAGGCATCGTGTTGATCAGGTGAATATTGTCTTAGCCAATCAACTAAATCTAAATCTGGATTAGTAAAGAATTCTGAGTTATCTTTTGGCATATATGAGTTTGTAACTGTAACTCCCCAAGTATATGTTCCAGAATCAGCTTCCATTTCTCCAGATAATATATTAAATAAGGCTGTCTTAACATTATCATTTTCAGAGATGAATACAACTTTATCATTTGTATTTATAGTAAATGATACATTATCAAGAACTTTAACTCCATCAAGAGTTTTAGTAAGGTTTTCAACTTTAAGAAGATTGTTTCCAGCATCTCTTTCAGGTTTGAATTCAACAAATGGATATTTTCTATTTGAAACTTGCATATCTTCTAGTTGTAATTTATCAAGTTGTTTCTTTCTTGAAGTAGCTTGCTTAGATTTTGATGCGTTAGCACTGAATCTAGCAATAAATTCTTGAAGTTCTTGTCTTTTTTGATCAAGTTTTTTATTTTTATTATTTATTAATGATTGCATTAATTGATTTGATTCATACCAGAAATCATAGTTACCAACATACATTTTAACCTTTCCATAATCAATGTCTGTAATATGAGTACAAACTTTGTTTAAGAAGTGTCTGTCATGTGAAACAACAATAACAGTTGTATCTTCTAGTCCCATTAAGAAATTCTCAAGCCAAGCAATAGCTTGAATATCAAGACCATTTGTAGGCTCGTCTAAAAGAAGAACGTCAGGTCTTCCAAATAAAGCTTGTGCAAGTAACACTTTAACTCTATCTGATTCACTTAATTCTCTCATTAATTTGTAGTGGTTTTCAGCTACGATTCCAAGACCAGTTAAAAGCATTTCAGCTTCCATTTCAGCTTCCCATCCATTTAATTCTGCAAATTCTCCTTCAAGTTCAGCAGCTCTCATTCCATCTTCATCAGAGAACTCCTCTTTAGAGTATATCGCATTTCTTTCCTCAATAATTGTCCATAATTTCTTATGTCCCATTAAAATTACATTTATAACAGTATCATCTTCGTGAGCGAAGTGATTTTGATTAAGAACTGCCATTCTTTTCTTTTTATCGAATATAACTTCTCCTTCAGTGGCATCTAAAACTCCTGAAAGGATTTTAACAAATGTTGATTTTCCAGCTCCGTTTGCACCAATAAGTCCATAACAATTTCCAGGTGTAAATTTAACACTTACATCCTCAAAAAGTTTCTTTCCAGAAAATCTCATACCAAGATTGCTAGTTGCTATCATTAAAACTTTCCTCCTAAATATTTATATTAATTTAATATTAATTTAAAACCTAAATTCAAAACATATTGTTTATATTATAGCATGAATTTTAATAATCACAAATATATTATATTTTCTTTTTTATAAAAATTATGATAATATATTTTATAAAACATATAGGAAAGCGAGGGAAAATAGTGAATTTATTTACTCCTTTAAGAATAAAAAATATTGAAATAAAAAATAGAGTAGTTTTACCTCCTTTAGTTAGATTTTCAATGGTAGGAAAAGATGGAAAGGTAACTAAAGAGTTAGAGCAGTGGTATGAAGATGTAGCAGAGGGTGGAGTAGGATTAATAATAGTTGAAGCTTCTTGTGTAGCAGAAGATGGAAAGTTAAGAGAAAATCAAATAGGTATTTGGAATGATTCTTTTATAGAAGGTTTAAAAAAAATATCTTCTATTGGAAAAAAGTATAAAGTTCCAATGTTAATTCAAATTCATCATGCAGGATTTAAAGATGGAATAGCTAGTGTAGATGAAAATGTTTTAGATAGAATATTAGAACAATTTATAGAAGCTTTTAAAAGGGCAAAACTAGCAGGATTTGATGGAGTTGAAATACATGGAGCACATACATATTTAATATCTCAATTAAATTCAAGATTATGGAATATAAGAACAGATAAATATGGAGGAACATTTGAAAAAAGAATGTTTTTTACTAAAGAGTTAATTGAAAGAACGAGAGATTTGTTTAATGAAAATTTTATTTTAGGATATAGAATGGGCGGGAATGAACCTACTTTGCAAGATGGAATAAAAATAGCTAAATACTTAGAAAAGATAGGTGTAGATTTAATACATATTTCTTCAGGGGTTCCTGATCCAGAGAAAAAACAAGTTGAAAAAGTTGATAAACCTAAAGATTTTAATTATGATTGGATTGTTTATATGGGATGTGAAATTAAAAAAGAGGTTAATATTCCTATAATAGGAGTTAAAAATATAAAAACAGAGGAACAAGCAAGTTACTTAATTGAAAATAAAATGCTTGATTTAGTTGCAGTTGGAAGAGCAATGATAGCAAGACCTAATTGGGTAAAATATGCTGAGAAAAACTATAAAAAAAGAATGGAAAAATAGGAAGATTATGGAAATGAAAAGTTTAGATATATTTTGTGAAATAATAGATAATTATGGCGATATTGGAGTTGTCTATAGATTAGCAAAAGAGATGAAAAAATTATATAAAGATAATATAGAGATAAGAGTGATACTAAATAGATTAGATGAGTTTAAAAAACTTAATAAGAGAGTAGAGGATATTCAATGTCAAGAAATCGACGGAATTATTTATATCACGGAAGAGTTTTTAACTAAAAATATATGTACTTTTTCTCCTGCAAATGTTATAATAGAAGCCTTTGGATGTAATGTTTTTCAAGGGTATCTAGAAAAGGCGAAAGAGGAATCAAGCTTACTTTTAAATTTGGAGTATTTATCAGGTGAAAAGTGGATTGAGGATATTCATGGAATGGAATCTTTAATGGGTGCTAAAAAATTAAAAAAATTCTTTTTTATGCCTGGATTTAGTGAGAAATCTGGAGGAGTAATGGCTGATTCATTATTCTTAGAGAGAAAACATAAAGTTTTAAAAAACAAAACAGAATATAAAGAAAAATATTTTGGAAATTACTATAAAGAAAATATGTTAGTTGGAAGTATATTTAGTTATGAAAAGAACTTTCTTCCTTTAATAGAAGCATTATTGAAAAATAAAAAAGAAAATATGTTGTTAGTTATGGGTGAAAAAACTAAAGAAAGTTTTCAAAACCTTTTAAAAAATATAGAAGTTCAAAAATTATCAGAAGATGAGTACGTATATGAAAATATACATATGAAATTTATGCCATTTTTAGAGCAAGAGGAATATGAGGAAGTTATAAATATTGTTGATTATAACTTTGTTAGAGGAGAGGATTCCTTTATAAGAGCATTATTAACAGGAAAACCTTTTGTTTGGCACATTTATTTGCAAGAAGAGTTAGCCCATATGGATAAAATTAATGGATTTATAGATAGATATAGAGAAACTATGAATAATAGCGATGGGTTAAATGTACATTTAAAGCTATTAAAAGATTATAATATGAGAGAAAGTAACTCTTATGAATTGGGAAATGAAAAATTTGAAGATTTTTTTCAATATTTTAATGAAATTAAGAGTTGTACAGAAGAATATTCTGACTATATTATTTCTCATTGTAATCTTATAGATAAATTAAATAGATTTATTTTAAAATATTAGGAGGTTTAATTATGAAAAACGCTCAAGAATTAAGAGCAGGAAGTACATTAAGAATCGGAAACGAGCCTTTTGTAATCTTAAAAGCAGAATATAACAAATCAGGAAGAAACTCAGCAATGATGAAGTACAAAATGAAGAATTTATTAAATGGAAACATCACAGATGCTATATATAAAGCAGATGAGAAAATGGATGATATCAGACTTGAAAAAGTTAAAGTTGTTTATTCATATAATGATGGAGATTTCTATGTATTCTCTAATCCAGTAACTTGGGATCAAATTGAATTAAAAGCAGAAGATTTAGGAGATGCTATAAATTATTTAGAAGAAGAGATGGAATTAGAGGTTGTTTACTATGAGTCAACTCCAGTTGCAGTAGAATTACCAACTTTTGTTGAGAGACAAATAGCTTATACTGAGCCAGGATTAAGAGGAGATACTTCAGGAAAAGTAATGAAGCAAGCTAAAATAAATACAGGATTTGAAATTCAAGTACCTTTATTTGTTGAGCAAGATGAGTGGATTAAAATAGATACAAGAAATAATGAATATGTAGAGAGAATCAAAAGATAATTGATACAATATTTAGGGAGAGAGAATAATTTCTCTCTTTTTTTATTTTTAGAAAAGTAACTACTCAGCTATTAGTTTGTAAATGTTAATAAAAAGATATTTTTTTCAAAATAATGAAGAAAGTATCTTTTTTTGCATTTGAAAATATGATACAA
>SAMEA5043656__coassemble_198_pt1 | contig 13618 bp, 12 predicted proteins | sample SAMEA5043656__metabat2_low_PE_002 | metagenome-assembled genome bin SAMEA5043656 (sample SAMEA5043656) | Gadus morhua | reverse complement strand
CTTCAAGGAACAGGAGAAGAGTCTACATTTACAAGAACAGAATTAAATGACCTATTAGCATTAGCAGAAAAAGGTATCTTTGAATTAATAGAGGTTCAAAAGAAAGAGATAGAAGAGGAGTTCTCAAAATAATGAAAGTTTTTTTAGCCACAGGAAATAAAAAGAAAATAGATGAAATATCGAAAATACTTGATGGATCAAATATAGAAATACTATCTATAAACGATGGGATTGAAATTCCAGAGGTTATAGAAGATGGAAATACTTTTGAAGAAAACTCAAAAAAGAAAGCACTTGAAATAGCAAAATTTACAAATATGATAACAATAGCTGATGATTCTGGATTATGTGTAGAAGCTTTAAATAATGAACCAGGAGTTTATTCAGCAAGATATTCAGGTGAAAATGCTACAGATGCAGAAAATAATAAAAAATTAGTGGAAAATCTAAAAAATGTAAAAAATAGGAAAGCTAAGTTTGTAACTGTAATGACTTTAGGGAAACCAAATGGAGAGAGTTACTCTTTTAGAGGTGAAGTTCAAGGAGAAATTATAGATATATCAAGAGGAAAAGATGGATTTGGATATGATCCACACTTTTACGTAGAAGAATATGATAAAACATTTGCAGAGATGCCAGAGATAAAAAATAAAATTAGTCATAGAGCAAAAGCATTAAATGCTTTAAAAAAAGGGATTAATGAAATATTAAATATTGGCTAACCTAAGGGTTAGCTTTTTTTAAGAAAAAAATTATGTGGGAGAGAGAATGTATTTAAAAGGTATAGAAATTTATGGGTTTAAATCATTTGGAGAAAGAATTAAATTGGATTTTAATGGTGGAATAACATCAATAGTTGGACCAAATGGAAGTGGAAAATCAAATATATTAGATGCTATTCTATGGGTTTTAGGAGAGCAATCTTATAAAAATATAAGAGCAAAAGAAAGTAAGGATATTGTTTTTTCTGGAGGAGAGGGAAAAAAAGCAGCAAATTATGCTGAAGTTTCATTGTTTATTGATAATAAAGATGAATTTTTTCCAATTGAATGTGAGAATATAAAGATAACAAGAAAAATGTCTAACACAGGAGAAAATGATTATTTAATAAATGATAAAAAAGTTAGACTTAAAGATATAGGAGAGCTTTTTTTAGATACAGGTGTTGGTAAAAGTGCTTACTCTGTTATAGGGCAAGGAAAAGTTGAAAGAATTATATCATCTTCAAATAAAGAACTCAAAGGAATAATTGAAGAGGCTGCTGGAGTTAAAAAGTGTCAATATAAGAAAATAGAATCTGAAAAAAGATTAGAAAAAGTTCAAAATGAACTTGAGAAAATAGAGTTAGTTTTAAATGAGATAGGTGAAAATAGAGATAGAGTTGAAAGACAATCTAAGAAAGCTATTAATTTTTTAAATATAAAAACAGAAAAAAATATTCTTGAAAAAGGTGTTTTAACTTTTGATGTTCAATATAAAAAAAATATTCTTGAAAATGGAAATATTGAAAAAGATAAATTAGAAATATTAATATCTCAATATAATGAAGAACTTTTTAAAAATGAAGAAATTTTAATTAAAAATGAGTTGAGAAGGAAGGAACTTTATAAACAAATAGAAAATTATTCTGAAAATAACAGTAGTTTAAAAGGTGAAATAGAAAGATTAGAAAAAGAAGAAATAAGAGTAAAGGAAAGAATTACTTTTATAAAAAAGGAAATAGTTGAAAAGCTAGAATTAGAAAAAAATATAGAAAAAAATATAGATATTAAAAATGAAGTGCTTGAAAAGTTAGAATGTGAAAAAAATGAGATTCTAGATAAAATAAATAATATAGAAATTCAAAATAAAGAGTTTGAGAAGAAGATAGAAATTGAAGAAACTTTAAAGAGGGAAAAAGAGATATCTGTTGATTTAAAAAAGAAAAGGATAATGGATTTAGAAGTGGAAAAATTAAAACTTCTTAATGAAATTGAAAGTTCAACTAGAAGAATGAAGGGAAGTGAATTTAAAATAAATTCACTAAAAGATGAACTAGTTAATCATGAAAAGAAAAATAATGATATTCTTGGAGAATTAAATATTGCTCAAACTCATAAAGAAAGTAAAATTAAAGAGTTAAAAGATACAGAGGATAGACAGAAAAAATTAGAAGAAGAGATAAGTAGTTTAAGTAAGGATATGAACAAATCTTCAGAATTAATTAGAAATGCTGAGTTTGAGGAGAGAAGAGGTAGTGCAAAACTTCAAGGTTTGTATAGAGTCCAAGATAGTAATGAGGGGTTCTATAAAGGAGTAAAAGAAGTACTTAACTCTAAAATTAATGGAGTATATGGAGCTGTAATATCTTTAATGAATGTTCCAGATGAATATCAAAAAGCAATAGAAGCAGCAATTCCAGGAAACTTACAAGATATAGTTGTAACAACAAGTGATATTGCTAAGTATTGTGTTAAAATATTAAAAGATAAAAAAGTTGGAAGAGCTTCGTTTTTAGCTTTAGATACAATAAAAGTTGGAAATTTAAAAGATATACCAAAAATTGAGGGCGTTATTGGAAGAGCTTCAACTTTAGTTTCTTCAGAGGAAAAATATGGTAAAGTTTTAGATATGTTACTTGGAAATATCTTAATTGTAGAAGATGTTGATATAGCATTAGATATTATAAAGAAAAATAGATTTTCTGGAAATATAGTAACTTTATCTGGAGAGTTATTAAGTTCAAGAGGGAGAATTACTGGTGGAGATAGTGGAAACTCAATTGTAAGTCAAATTTTTGAAAGAAAAAAAGAGATAAAATTATTAGAGGAACAGAGTAAAGAGTTAAAGAAAAATTTGATTTTTTGGAATGAGAATCTAGAAAAATTAAATAAACAACTTGAAAAATATGAAGATGAAATAGGGAATATTGATAACTTAGAAGATGTTTTAAGAAAGCATGTGAAGTTAGCAGAGGAAAAATATGAAGAATTAAAAGGAAAAAGTGAAAAGATTCAAAAAGAAAAAAGAATAATAGAGATTGAAATAAAAGAGGAAGAAAGTTATAGTGTAGAATATTCTAAAAGAGTTGAAAATTCAAAATCTTCTAAGGGAATAACAGAGAAGATAGTATCTGATTTAAAGGATGAATTAGATAGAGACAATAAATTAGTTCTTGATTTAAATGGTGATATTAATAAATTGAAAAATGATTTTTCAGATATTAGAATTTTATATTTAAATAGTAAAGATAGAAGTATTCAAATTGAAAAAGAGAAAATTAAAGAGGAAGAAAATTATAAAGAGCTAACTGAAAAAATAAAAGAAATAAAAAATAAAAATGAAGAAATAAAAAAAGAGCTTGAAAAATTACAAGAAAAAGAAGATACTATAAAGATAGAGATTCAAAATAAAAATGAGAAATTTGAAAATGAAAATGAAGAATTAAAAAATATGAAAAAAGAGGATCATATTTTAGAGGAAGATTCTAAAAATTTAATTAAAAATTCTAGAAATTTAGAAGGAAAATTATTTAAAGAAAAAGAAATTTTTAATAGAGAGATTGAAAGAAAAGAAAAGTATGAAAAAGAGATAGAAGAGATAGAAGTACAATTAAATGAACTTTTAGAAGTGGAACTTTTAAATATAGAAGAAAAGCATTTAAAAGAGAGTAGAATTAAAGTGAAGGAATTTGAAAATAAATTGAAAAATTTTGATTCAGTAAATCTTCTTTCAATAGAGGAGTTTAAAGAATTAGATAATAAGTATAAATTTATAGATATTCAAAGAGAAGATTTAGTAAAAGGAGAAAAAAGTTTATCTTTATTAATTAAGGATATTAATAAAACAATAGAGGAAAAATTTTACGAAGCTTATGAAGAGATAAATAAAAACTTTAATGAAATGTGTACAGAAACATTAGATAATTCAGAAGGAAAACTAATGTTATATAATGGTGATGATTTTACAAATTGTGGTGTTGAAATATTTGTAAAATATAAAAATAAAAAAAGACAATCACTTTCTCTACTATCTGGTGGTGAAAAATCTATGGTAGCTATTGCTTTTATTATGGCAATATTCATGTATAAACCTAGTCCTTTTACTTTCTTAGATGAAATTGAAGCAGCTTTAGATGAAAAGAATACTAAAAAATTAATTGGAAAATTAAAGGAATTTACAGACAGATCTCAGTTTATTTTAATTACTCATAATAAAGAAACAATGAAAGCTTCAGATTCATTATATGGGGTTACAATGAATAAAAAAATAGGAATCTCTAAATTAGTTCCAGTAAAAATATAGTAAAGAGAGGGAAAAATGAAACTTTTATCGTATATTTATTTTGTTATAACCTCAATACGTAATTGGCTTTATGACCATGGGCATTTAAAAATAAATAAAGTATCTAATGTTAAGATATTTTGTGTGGGAAATATAACAGTTGGTGGAACAGGAAAAACACCAGCTGTACAGTTTTTTGTAAAAAAATTATCTAAAATGGGAAAAAAAGTTGCAGTTGTATCAAGGGGATATAGAGGGAAAAGAAAGGAAGAACCTCTTGTAGTAAGTGATGGTAAAAAAATATGGGCAACTCCAAAAGAAAGTGGAGATGAATCTTACTTACACGCTTTAAATCTAAAGGTTCCAGTGATTGTTGGAAAAAATAGATATGAAGCATGTAAACTTGCAGTGGAAAAGTTTGGAGTAGATACTATTGTACTAGATGATGGATTTCAACATAGAAAATTAAAAAGAGATAGAGATGTTGTTTTAATTGATGCAACTAATCCATTTGGTTGGGGTGCTCTTTTACCAAAAGGAACACTAAGAGAGGATTTTAAAAAGGCTGCAGAAAGAGCAGATGAGTTTATAATTACAAAGTCTGATTTAATTCCAGAAACTGATTTAGAAAAAATAAAAAGATTTTTAAAAGTAAAATTTAAAAAATCAATATCTGTTGCAAAACATGGAGTAACATCTCTTTGTGATGTTGATGGAAATGCAAAGCCACTATTTTGGGTAGCAGGAAAAAGAGTATTACTTTTTTCAGGTCTTGCTAATCCTTTGAATTTTGAAAAAACTGTAATATCTTTAAATCCAGAGTATATTGAAAGAATTGATTTTATTGATCATCATAATTTTAAAGAAAAAGATTTTGAAACAATAAAAAAGAGAGCAGAAGCAATGGATGCAGATTTTATAATAACAACAGAAAAAGATTTAGTAAAAATACCTAAAAATTTAATGATAGAGAATCTATATGTATTAAAAATAGAGTTTTCAATGATAGAAGATAATAGCTTAGAAGGAATTGGTGAAATTAATGATAAATAGAATAGAAAAAAGAGTAGAAAAATTATTAGAAAATATAGATTCTTTAGATAAAAGAGCATATTTAACAGTGACAGGAGAGGGAGATATTCTTAGAAAAAAAATGAACTTAGCAGTTCCTTGTATGGTTTACTGTGAAAACGATGAACTTTTTCAAACTCAGTTAGAAAAAGAGATTGATTTTAAAGAGAGACAAAAAGATAAAGATATAAGTAGATTGTCAAATGTTGACTTAGTAAAAGCAGTTGATATTTTTACAAAGGTTGTTATAAAAGGTGAATTAGAATTTGCTAAAAGATATGGAAAAGAGTTAGCTTTAAGAGATAAAGAATTATTTTATAAAACACTATTTAACCTTTCTTTAATGGATAATATAAAGTTTAAAAAGCCATTAATGGCTTTAGCATTTAAAGAGATTATGGAAGTTATTGGATGGAATGATAAAATAGGTTATTTAGTAATATCTTATTTTACAAAGCAAAGATATGATTTAAATGAATTTGAAAATGCAAAAGAGTATATAGGAGAAGAGTTCGAAGTTGAAGAATCTTTAGATCTAGTTGCATATAAAAAAGTATTAGAATCATATGAGTATAAAAATAGTAAGAAATACAGATATATATTAAAAAAAGAAAATGAAAAATTAGAAAAAAAAGAAATGCTTAATATAGAACAGGAGATATTAAAAACAATATAGCTTTGGGAGGAGTTTATGTTAAATTATTTTAATATAAAAATGATAAATATTTTTGACGATGGGTCTCTTACAAAAGATAAAATATTAAAAATGATGGTAGAAAATATAAGTGAAAATAGTGAATTAATAGTTGATAAAAATATTTTTTATTTAGAAGTTTTAGAAAGAGAAAAAGTTGGAACAACTGGAATCGGAATGGGAGTAGCTATTCCTCACGCAAGAACAGATGCTGTTAAAGATATTGTATTATCTGTGGCGTTACTTAAAAATCCAATTGATTTTAATTCTTTAGATGGAGAAGGAATAAAAGTAGTAGTTTTAGTGGGAGCTCCTAAAGGTGGAAGTAAAAAATATTTAGAGCTTTTATCAATGCTTTCAAGAATATTTAGAGATAAAAAAAATAGAGATAGTATTATAGAGTGTACAACTAAAGATTGTTTAATAGAGGCTATAGCGGAGATAGGTTAATGAAAATAGGAATTTATGGAGGAAGTTTTAATCCTATTCATAATGGACATGTTTTTATTGGAAAATTTATAATAGATTATTTAAACTTAGATAAACTAATAGTTATTCCTGTTGGAATTCCATCACATAAAAATAATGATTTAGCTAGTGCTAGATTAAGAATTAAAATGTGTAGGAAAGCTTTTGAAAATATTGAAAAAGTTGAAATCTCAGATATAGAGATAAAAGATAATAAAATATCTTATACTTATGATACTTTATTAAAAATAAGAGAGCTATATCCAGGAGATGAATACTTTGAAATAGTTGGAGAGGATTCAGGAGAAAATTTTAAAAATTGGAAAAATTATAAAGATATATTAACTTTTGCAAAAGTAGTTGTTTTAAAAAGAAAAGGATATAAAACAAAAATAGAGGATGAAAACTTAATTGAAATAGAAAGTCCATATATAAATATATCTTCAACAGAAATAAGAGATTCAATAAAAGAAAATAAATCAATAGAGAAACTAGTTCCAAAAAAAGTAAAAGAACTTATATATGAAAAAGGATTATATAAAAAAGACAAGTTTTAAACTTGTCTTTTTTTAGTCTAATATGTTGTCAGCAATATGGTAAGTAGGATCATCCATAATGTTAACTTTTATAATATCCTTAGCATTAGTAAGCAAATTTTTACAGTCAGGGCTTAAATGCTTTAAAATTATTTTTTTATTTAATATATGATATTTTTCAGTTAGAGCATTAATAGCTTCAATGGCTGAGTGATCCATAACATGAGAGTCTTTAAAATCAATGATAACAGTTTCAGGATCAAGTTTTGGAGTGAAAATCTCTTTAAAACTGCTAACTGATCCAAAGAATAGAGGACCATTAAGAGTATATATTTTTTCATTGTTATTAATAGAGCTAGCTGCATTTATTTTTTTACCCTTTTCCCAAGAGAACATAAGTGCTGATAAAATAACACCAATAACAACAGCTACAGCTAAGTCTTCAAATATTGTAATAAACATAACAATAACAATAATAATAAGATCTTTTTTAGGTATTTTAGAGCAAAGTTTAAAGCTTTTCCATGCAAAAGTTTCAATAACAACAATAAACATAACCCCAACAAGAGCTGCTAGAGGAATTATCTCAATAACTTTTGAGCCTAAAAGAACAAATAAAAGAAGAGAGATAGACATAGAAATACCAGAAAGTCTTCCCTTACCACCAGATGATAAATTTACCATTGATTGTCCAATCATAGCACAACCTCCAGTTCCACCCATAAATCCATTTAAAAGATTACCGATCCCTTGACCAATGCATTCCTTATTAGATTTTCCTCTAGTATCAGTAATATCGTCTATTAAAGATAAAGTTAAAAGAGATTCAATTAATCCAACTAAAGTACCAATAATAGCAAAAGGAAGTATAATTTTTAAAGTTTCGATATTTAAAGGTAGATTAGGTATATGAAATTTAGGTAATCCTCCGGATAAACTTTCATTTGCAAAATCCTTAACATTTGGCATATGAATTCCAAGTTGAGATATTTTAATAGATAAGATAGTCGTAATAATAATTGCTGCAAGAGAAGCAGGAATAGCTTTAGTAAATTTAGGTAAGAAATGAGTAACAAGCATAGTAATAACAACAAGAATTACCATTATATAAAGTTGTGGCCCCTTCATCCAAACTTTTTCACCTAAAGTGTTGATAATTTTAAATTGCGCAAGTTGAGCAATGAAAATAACAACTGCTAGACCATTTACAAATCCAAGCATAACAGGATGTGGAATCATTCTAGAGAATTTTCCAAGTTTAAAAATTCCAATAAATATTTGGAAAAGACCCATTAAAACAACAGTTGCAAAAAGGTATTCAACTCCATGGCTTCCAACTAAAGCGGCAAATACAACAGCAATAGAACCAGCGGCTCCTGAAATCATTCCAGGTCTTCCACCAAAAATAGCAGCACATAGTCCTATTAAAACAGATGTATGAAGTCCTACTATTGGTGAAAGTCCTGCAGCAAAAGCAAAGGCTATAGCTTCTGGAACCATAGCTAAAGATGTAGCTAATCCAGCTAAAACATCATTTTTAATTTTTGAAATATTAATCAATAAATTTTCCTCCTAAGTAAATACTAATATTTTATACGTAGGTAATATTATAACAGAAAATATAAAAATAAACAAATAAAATAAGCAATACAAAAGAGAAGGCGAGCGTTTTTTCTATGGTAAAAATATTGATTATATGGTAAAATTTAATGACTTATTGAGAGGAGAAATAGAATGGAACTTAAAATACCAGATCATATTGCTATAATTATGGATGGAAATGGGCGTTGGGCTAAACAAAAAGGAATGCCTAGAACTTATGGACATAAAGCAGGAGCAGATACACTTAGAAAAATACTTAGTTACTCAGGTGAAATTGGTGTAAAATATCTTACTGTTTATGCATTTTCTACAGAAAATTGGAAAAGAGCTAAAGAGGAAGTAGATACTTTAATGTTTTTGTTTAAAGCATATTTAAAAAGTGAAAAGAAAACTTTGATGAAAAATAATGTTAGATTTTTAGTGTCTGGACGAGAAGAAGGAGTAAGTAAGGATTTATTAAAAGAGATAAAAAAACTAGAAGAGGAAACAAAAGATAATACAGGAATAACTCTTAATATAGCTTTTAATTATGGTGGAAGAAGTGAAATTGTAGATGCCATAAATAAAATGATAGAAAATAATGAGACAAATATAACTGAGGAAACTGTTGAAAAATATCTATATACTAAAATTCCTGATCCAGAATTGGTGATTAGAACTAGTGGAGAAATGAGAATTTCTAATTTTCTTCTTTGGCAAATAGCATATTCTGAAATATATGTGACGGAATCTTATTGGCCAGATTTTAATAAAGAGGAATTAATTAAGGCAATAGAAAATTACAGTAAAAGAGATAGGCGTTTTGGAGGAGTAAAATAGATGTTAAATAGAATTTTAGTTGCACTAATAGGAATACCTATATTATTAACAATTTTATTAAAAGGTGGATTATTATTATTATTATTTGTAAATTTTGTTATCTTTATTGGATTATTTGAATTTTATAAAATGGCAGAAATAGGTGGAAAAAAACCAGAAGTAAACTTGGGATATATTGCTGGAATGGCTATTCCAAACTTAGTTTATTTTTTAAAAGCATCAAATTCAGAGATTGCTTTTATATTGCCTTTAGTATTTTTATTAATAACATGTATGGGTAAAAAAGTTTTACAAAATAAAGTAGAAAATTCAAGTAGAGATATAGGGATAACAATACTTGGAGTAATATATGTTTCGGGATTATTTAGTCATTTGTTATTAATGAATTATTTACCAAAAGGTGGTATGTGGTTATTAAGTATTCAAATATTAGTTTGGGTTTGTGATTCATTTGCATACTTTGTAGGAATGGGAATAGGAAGAAAAATTTTCAAACAAGGGTTTAGCACTATAAGTCCTAAAAAATCAATAGAGGGCTCTATTGGTGGAATAGCATTTACAGTATTAACAATTTATTTAATAAATAATTATTTTCAACTATTTAGTCAAGGAACAAGTACGGCAGTAGTTCTATTTTTTGGAATATTAATTAGTTTAATAGCTCAAATTGGTGATTTGGGAGAATCTATGTTTAAAAGAGAGTTTAAAATAAAAGACTCAGGAAAATTATTAGGTGAGCATGGAGGAATATTAGACAGATTTGATAGTATGTTATTTGTTGTTCCAACGGTTTATTATGTCTTAAAATTTTTTATAAGTTGAAACTGGTAGCCTAAAAGCTACCTTTTTTTTAGGAATAAAGTTGTGAAGGGAGAAAAGAATGAAAAGAATAACAGTTTTAGGATCTACAGGAAGCATTGGTACAAATGCACTAAAAGTAATTAATGAGAAAAAAGATGAGTTTAAAGTGATAGGAATATCTGGTTATTCAAATTTATTATTATTAATTGAGCAAGTTGAAAATTTTAATCCTAAATATATATGTATTGGAAAAGAAAGTGACGCAAAAGTATTGCAAGAAAAATTTTCTGATAAAATAGTATACTTCGGAGAAGATGGTCTAAAGAAAATGGGCCAAATAGAGGAAGCAGATATTGTATTAACAGCTGTGAGCGGTGCTGTTGGAATAGAAACAACAGTTGAGGCTATAAAACTTGGGAAAAGAATAGCACTTGCTAATAAAGAGACAATGGTAGCTGCTGGAGAGTATATTAACAAATTACTTATAGAATATCCTGAAGCTGAAATAATTCCAGTTGATAGTGAACACTCAGCTTTGTTTCAAAGTATGCAAGGAAGTAAGAGAAAAGAGATAAGTAAACTAATAGTTACTGCTAGCGGAGGAACATTTAGAGGAAAAAAATTAGAAGAATTAAAAAATGTAACAGTGGAAGATGCATTAAAACATCCAAATTGGTCAATGGGAAGGAAGATAACAGTTGATTCTTCTACACTTGTAAATAAAGGATTAGAAGTTATTGAAGCTCATATGTTATTTGGAATAGATTATGACGATATAGAAGTTTTAGTTCATCCTCAAAGTGTTATACATTCAATGGTGGAATTTAAAGATTCTGCTATAATAGCTCAATTAGGTGCACCAGATATGAAGTTACCAATACAATATGCATTTACATATCCAAATAGAGAGAGCAATATTGTACTAGATAAATTAAATTTAAAACTTCTTAAAGAGTTGACATTTGATCAAGTTGATAATGAGGTATTTAAGGGTGTAGAGTTAGCTTTTAAAGCTGGAAAAATTGGAAAAACTATGCCGTGTGTATTTAATTCGGCAAATGAAGTAGCTGTTGAACTATTTTTAAATAAAAAAATAAAATTTTTAGAAATTTATGAGATAATAGAGAAGGCTATGGAGAATCATTTGGTTAAAGATATAGATAACTTAGAAATAATAAAAAATGTAGATAGTGAAACAAGAAAGTGGGTTTATGAAAATTATGGAAGAAATTAAATTAGGAAAATTAATAGTAATAGAAGGAACAGATTCAAGTGGTAAAGAGACACAAACAAAACTGTTAACAGAAAGACTTGAAAAAGAAGGGAAAAAAGTTAGAAAGATATCTTTTCCAAATTATGAAAGCCCAGCATGTATGCCAGTGAAAATGTATTTAGCTGGAGAGTTTGGAATGGATGCTGAAAAAGTTAATCCATATCCAGCATCAACAATGTATGCTATTGATAGATATGCTTCTTATAAAAAAGATTGGGGAGATTTTTATAATGAAGGTGGAATAATAATAACAGATAGATATGTAACTTCTAATATGGTTCATCAAGCTTCTAAAATAGATGATATAGATGAAAAAAATAGTTATTTATCATGGTTAGAAGATTTGGAATATGAAAAAATGAAAATACCTAGACCAGATGTAGTTATATTTTTAAATATGCCAACAGAAACAGCTCAAGAGCTTATGGCAGAAAGAAAAAATAAAATAACTGGTGAATCAAAAAAAGATATTCATGAAAACAATGTAGCTTACTTAGAAAAATCATATAAAAATGCTTGTGAAATATCAGAAAAATATAATTGGTTAGAAGTGAAGTGCGTGGAAAATAAAAAATTAAAAACAATAAACGATATATCAGATGAAGTATTTACTTTAGTTAAAGATATATAATACTAGGAGGAACAATGAATATAATAATAGCTTTATTATTGCTAGGTGTGATTATTTTAATACATGAGTTAGGACATTTTTTAGCAGCAAGATTTTTCAAAATGCCAGTAGCAGAATTTTCAATAGGAATGGGGCCAGAACTATATTCATATTATACAGGTAAAACTACATATTCAATAAGAATAATTCCAATAGGTGGATATGTAAATATAGAAGGTATGGAAGTAGAGAATAAAGTAGAAAATGGATTTAATTCTCAATCAGCAATATCGAGATTCGTTGTTCTTTTTGCTGGAGTATTTATGAATTTTATATTAGCTCTTATTGTCATTATAGGAATGACTTTTAGTAGTGGAGAACCTATTCAAAATCAAAATCCTGTTGTTGGAAATATTTTAAAAAATACTCAGGCATATAATGTGTTAGAAATAAATGATACAATAGAAAAAATAAACGGTATTGAAATAAAAGATTGGACACAAATTAGTAAAGTAATAAAAGAAACATCAAAGGATAATGAAGTGTTGAGCTTAGAGATTAAAAGAGATAGTAAATTATTAAATGTAAATTTACCTTTAACTGTAGTTGAAAAGGGAAAACCAGCAATAATAGGTATTATTCCTCAGTATACTTTTGAAAGATTTGGATTTGTAGATGGAATGAAAAACTCTTTTAAAATATATACAGGTATTTTTAAAGAGACACTTCAAGGAGTAAAGATGTTAGTTACTGGTAAGGTGAAAGCAAAAGATATAAGTGGACCTGTGGGAATAGTGAAGGTGGTTGGAGATGCTAGTGAAAGTGGAAATACAGGTATTCTTCTTTGGCTTTTAGCAGTTTTATCTATAAATGTAGGGATATTTAATTTACTTCCGTTTCCAGCTTTAGATGGAGGGAGAATTGTTTTTGTTATTTTAGAATTATTAGGAATTGAAGTTAATAAGAAATTAGAAGAAAGAGTTCATATGGTAGGAATGATAATCTTATTTGGACTTATAATTTTTGCTACAGGAAATGATGTTTTTAATATATTTGGTAGGTAGGTGAAATTTTAGTTGAATAAAAAAGAAAGAATAAAGAGAGTGGCAACAATATTATTTGCTGCAAATGGTATAAGAAATACAAAAATAGAAGATATAGCTTCTTCTATGGGAATCGCAAAAGGTGGAATGTATTATTATTACAAAAGTAAAGAGGTTTTATTAGAGGATATTATAGAAGATTCAGTTTTAAGTAGAGAAGAATTTATTGAAAATATGAAAATATTAAATTTATCTTTTAATGATAAAATTAAACTTTTCATAAAAAGAAGAATAGATTTAAAAGATGATAGATATAATTTGTTTTTATTTTCTAAAATATATGAAAATGGAGAAATTAATTTAACTAAAGATGAATATATGAAGAAAGATATTTTCTTTGGGGAGTTCTTTGATGAACATAAAGAGTATTTAAAGGAT
>SAMEA5043656__coassemble_194_pt1 | contig 13839 bp, 9 predicted proteins | sample SAMEA5043656__metabat2_low_PE_002 | metagenome-assembled genome bin SAMEA5043656 (sample SAMEA5043656) | Gadus morhua | reverse complement strand
TAAATCTATTAAAAAGGTTATTGTAACTGAAGACTCTATTCAAGATTCAACAAAAGTAAAAATTGAACGTTAAGGAGTGATCATATATGAATAGATTACCTTTTTTACCTACTAGAGATATCATAATGTTCCCTGGAACAATATCTCCTATATACGTAGGAAGAGAAAAAAGTTTAAAAACACTTGAGTTAGCCATTGCTTCTAAGAAAAAATTGGTTCTTGGAATTCAAAAAAATCCTTCTGAGGAAACACCAAGTTTCCCTGAAGGCGTTTACAAAATTGGCGTTCTTGCCACTATTGTTCAAACAGTTAAACTATCAAATAATACTTTAAAAGTTTTAATTGAAGTTGATAAAAGAGTTTTAATAGAAAATATCATTGATGAGGATGAGGTTTTACTTTGTGACTCTAATACTATTTCAATAACTGAGGAAACTTCAAAGGAAAACTTAGCTCTTAAGAGAAAAGCTTTTAAAACTTTTGAAGAATACTCTAAAATAACTAATAAAATAAATCCAGAACTTTTAATACAAATAAGAGGATACAGAAAAGCTGCTAAAACCTTTGATGCTATCGCTCAAAATATTGAAACTGAAGAATCTCTAAAAATTGAACTTTTAGAAACTTTAGATGTTATGGAAAGAGGATATAAACTAATTGAAATACTTAATAATGAAATTGAAATTTCATCTATTGAAGCTTCAGTTGAACAAAAAGTTAAAGAAAAAATTAATGAAAGTCAAAAAAGTTACTATATAAAAGAAAAAATTAATGTTTTAAGAGAAGAGCTTGGTAAAAATGGTGGAGATGAAGATTATGATGACCTTCAAGATAAAATCAAATCGGCTAATCTTCCTAAAATAGCTCAGGAAAAGTTAGAGTCTGAAATGAAAAAACTTTCTAAAATGGCTCCATACTCTGCTGAAGCTACTGTATCTAGAACATATATTGAAACAGTTTTAGAGTTACCTTGGAATGTTTTAACTAAAGAAACTTTAGATATTAAATTAGCTCAAGAAGTTCTAGAAAAAGATCACTATGGTCTTAAAGATGTTAAAGAAAGAATTCTTGACTACTTAGCTGTTAAAAAATTAAATCCTGATATGAAGGGAACTATTCTTTGTCTAGCTGGACCTCCAGGTGTTGGTAAAACATCTCTTGCTAAATCTATTGCTGATTCTCTAGGTAGAAATTTTGTTAGAGTTTCTCTTGGTGGAATTAGAGATGAAGCTGAAATTAGAGGACATAGAAAAACTTATATTGGTTCTATGCCTGGAAGAATAATTAAGGCGATTAAAAGTGCTGGAAGTATCAATCCTGTTGTTTTATTAGATGAGATCGATAAAATGTCTAGTGACTTTAAAGGAGACCCAAGTTCTGCTATGCTAGAAGTTTTAGATCCTGAACAAAACAAAGGATTTGAAGATCACTACTTAGATATGCCTTTTGATTTATCAAAAGTATTCTTTGTGGCAACAGCTAATGATTTAAGATATATTCCTGGACCTTTAAGAGATAGAATGGAAATTATATCTCTATCATCATATACTGAATTTGAAAAACTACATATTGCAAATAAATATTTAGTAAATCAAGCTCAAAAAGAAAATGGATTATCTAAAATTAAAATAGATATATCTGATAAAGCTATGCTAAAACTTATTGACGAATACACTAGAGAAGCTGGAGTTAGAAACTTAAAAAGAGAAATATCTTCTCTATTTAGAAAACTAGCTAGAGAGGTTATTGATACTGATACTGATAAAATTAGTGTTACTGTTAAAAATCTTGAAAAATATTTAGGACATCCTAAATTTAGACCTGAAAAATCTAAGAAAAATATAGCTAAGATTGGTGTTGTTAATGGTCTTGCATGGACATCTGTTGGTGGAATGACACTTGAAGTTCAAGGAGTTAAAATCCCTGGAAAAGGACTTTTACCTTTAACTGGTACTTTAGGAAATGTTATGAAAGAATCTGCTATGGTTGCTTTCACATATTTAAAAGCTAATCTTGAAAAATATAAAATTGATCCAACAATTTTAGAAAAAAAAGATATTCACTTGCATTTCCCAGAAGGAGCTACTCCTAAAGATGGTCCATCTGCTGGTATTGCAATCACAACAACTATTCTATCTATACTAACAGATAGAAAAGTAAAACAATCATTTGCTATGACTGGAGAGATCACTATTACTGGTGAAGTTCTTCCTGTTGGTGGTATTAAAGAGAAAGTTATTGGAGCTCACAGAGCAGGTATTAAAAACATTATTCTTCCTGAAGAAAATAAGGTTGACTGTGAAGAGATCCCTGCAGAAGTTATGAAAGATATAAAAATTTATTTTGTATCTACATATGAAGATGTGGAGAAACTTGCTCTTGAAAAATAAGAGAAAGAGGTATTAATATATGAATATAAAACAAGCAGATTTTGTAAAATCAGCTGTATTTGAAAGAGATTATCCAGAAGAGTTAGAGCATTTTGAATTTGCCTTTGTTGGTAGATCAAATGTTGGAAAATCATCTCTTATCAATAGTATTACTAATAGAAATAAACTTGCTAAAACAAGTAAAACTCCTGGAAGAACTCAGTTAATTAACTATTTCTTAGTCAACAAAGAATTCTACTTTGTTGATTTACCAGGATATGGTTTTGCTAAAGTTCCTAAAGAAATGAAAAGAGAATGGGGACAAACTATGGAAAGATATCTTGCTAGTCCAAGACACAAACTAGTTTTTGTTCTACTTGATATTAGAAGAGTTCCTAGTGGTGAAGATCTAGATATGCTTGAATGGTTAGACCACTATGGAACTCCATTTAAAATCATTTTCACTAAAATGGATAAACTATCAAATAACGAAAAATTCAAAGCACTAAAAGCTATTAAAACTAAAGTTGATTTTCATAATGATGATGTCTTTTTCCATTCATCACTTAATAATAATGGAAAAGACGAAATTTTAAATTATGTTGAAGCATGTTTAAATGGTGAAGTAGAATAGGAGGATTTTAATGAATGAATTAGCTACAACTTATTCCCCTTGTGAAATAGAAGGGAAATGGTATCAATATTGGGAGGATCAAAAGTTTTTTGCCGCTACATTAGACGACAATAAACCTAACTATTCTATAGTTATACCACCTCCAAATGTAACTGGTATTTTACATATGGGACATATACTTAATAATAGTATTCAAGATGTTCTTATTAGATATAAAAGAATGAGTGGATTTAATACTCTTTGGATGCCTGGAACAGACCACGCTGGTATTGCTACTCAAAATAAAGTAGAAAGAAAACTTGCTGATGAAGGTCTTACTAAAGAAGATTTAGGAAGAGATGAATTTATTAAGCAAGTTTGGGAATGGAAAGAACAGTATGGAGGAGCTATAACTAATCAACTTAGAAAGATTGGAGCTTCTCTTGACTGGGATAGAGAAAGATTTACTATGGATGAAGGATTATCTGAATCTGTAAAAGATATCTTTATTAAACTTTACAATGATAAGTTAATCTATCAAGGTGAATATATGATTAACTGGTGTCCTAGATGTGGTACAGCTCTTGCTGATGATGAAGTTGAGCATGAAGAGAAAGCTGGAAACCTTTGGCACTTAAGATACCCTGTTAAAGATTCTGAAGAGTTTTTAATAATAGCTACAACTAGACCTGAAACTATGTTAGCTGACGTTGCTATTGCTGTTAACCCTAATGATGAAAGATATAGCCACTTAGTTGGTAAAACTGTAATCTTACCTTTAGTTGGAAGAGAGATTCCTGTTATTGCTGATGAGTATGTTGATATTGAATTTGGAACTGGAGCTTTAAAAATAACTCCTGCCCATGATCCTAATGACTTTGTTTTAGGAGAAAAATTTAACTTACCTATTATTAATATGATGACTCCTGATGGAAAAATATCTGCTGAATATCCTGCTTATGCTGGTATGGACAGATTTGATGCTAGAGTTAAAATGGTTGAAGATTTAAAAGAACAAGGTTTCTTAGTTAAAATAGAATCTCATGTTCATAATGTCGGTGGATGTTATAGATGTGATACTGTTATAGAACCTAGAGTTTCTAAACAGTGGTTTGTTAAAATGGCTCCTTTAGCTGAGAGAGCTTTAGAAGTTGTTAGAAATGGTGAAGTTAAAATCATGCCTAAGAGATGGGAAAAAGTTTACTATAACTGGCTTGAAAATATAAAAGACTGGTGTATCTCTAGACAAATCTGGTGGGGACATAGAATCCCTGCTTGGTATGGTCCTGATATGCATATGTTTGTAGCTAAAAATGATGAAGATGCTATGGCTCAAGCTACGGCTCACTATGGTAAAGAAGTAGAATTAACTCAAGAAACTGATGTTTTAGATACTTGGTTCTCATCTGCATTATGGCCTTTCTCTACTTTAGGATGGCCTGAAAAAACAAAAGAACTAGAAAAGTTCTATCCAACAAGTACTCTTTGTACTGGTGGAGATATTATATTCTTCTGGGTTGCTAGAATGATTATGTTTGGTCTTTACACTATGGAAGAGATTCCTTTTAAAGATGTTTACTTACATGGTATTGTTAGAGATGACTTAGGTAGAAAAATGTCTAAATCTTTAGGTAACTCACCTGATCCAATTAACTTAATAAAAGAATATGGTGCTGATGCTATTAGATTTACAATGCTTTATAATACATCACAAGGACAAGATGTTCATTTCTCTGAAAAATTAATTGAAATGGGTAGAAACTTTGCTAATAAAATATGGAATGTTTCTAGATTTGTTCTTATGAACTTAGAAGACTTTGATGCTAAATCATTTGATAAATCAAATGTTGAACTTGAGTTAGTTGATAAATGGATATTCTCTAAGTTTAATAGAACAGCTAAAGATGTTGCTGATAAACTTGAAAAGTTCCAACTTGATGAAGCTGCTAAATCAATATATGAGTTCTTAAGAGGTGACTTCTGTGACTGGTATGTTGAACTTGCAAAAGTTAGACTTTATAATAAAGAGGAAAGTGGAGCTAAATCTAGACAAACTGCTCAATATGTTCTTTGGTCTATTTTAGATTCAGGACTTAGACTTCTTCACCCATTTATGCCATTTATGACTGAAGAGATTTGGCAAAAAATTAAACTAGAAGGTCAAACTATTATGCTTGCTGATTACCCTGTTTGTAATGATGCTTTAGTTAATATAGAGGATGAAAAAGCTTTTGAATATATTCAAGGACTTATCTCATCACTTAGAAATATTAGAGCTGAAAGAGGAATCTCTCCAGCAAAAGAAGCTAAAGTTGTTATTAGAACATCTAATCCAATTGAATTAAAAACTTTAAAAGCTAATGAGTTATTCATAACTAAATTAACTAAAATAGAGGAATTAACAATTGGTGCTGATCTTGCTACTCCTGAACAAAGTGGATTTAGAGTTAACGGTGATTCAGAAGTATTTATGATCTTAACAGGACTTTTAAATGTTGAAGTTGAAGTTAAAAAAATAAATGAACAACTTGAGAAAGTTAAAAAAGATTTAGATAAAATAAATTCTAAACTTTCTGATGAAAGATTTACATCTAAAGCACCTGCTCATATATTAGATAGAGAAAGAAGAATTCAAAAAGAATTCCAAGATAAATATGATAAATTAATAGAAAATTTAAAAAATTTCCAATAATATTTACTTAAAATTAAGTAGTAGAGTTTTTGATTTCTACTACTTTTTTCAAATAAAATGTATCCATTGTGATAAAAGTATGCTAAAATAGAATAAAAAATACTATACTTACTAATAAAAGTCGGGGTGATGATGCAATTGGATTTACATTATTTAAGAATATTTTATGAAGTAGCTAAAGAAAAAAGTTTTACCAAAGCAGCTAATAAATTGTATATAAATCAATCAGCAGTTTCTATCCAAGTTAAAAAATTTGAGGAGATATTAAACTCTAAACTTTTTGATAGAAGCTCTAAGAAAATAAAGTTAACTTATACTGGTGAAGCACTTTATAAAATGGCAGAAGAAATTTTTGAAAAAGTTAAAAGAGCTGAAAAAGAGATTGAAAGAGTTATTAATTTAGATAAAGCTAAAATTTCTATTGGTGCTACATCTGTTATAGGAGAACCTTTACTACCTCTTCTTATGAAGAATTTTATTTCTTTTCACGAAGAAATTGAATATGATATTACCATTGCTAGTAAAGAGTGGCTTTTAAAGCTTCTTAAAGAGGGAGAACTTGATATTCTACTTATTGATGAAGAACATATTACTGATCCTAATTTAGAGGTAATCACTGTTGGAGACGTACCTTATGTTCTTGTTGGAACTAAGGGAGGACAAAAACTTGAATCTATTTCTAAAGAACCTTTAATTTCTAGAAAAAATATTTATAATAACGATAAGGCTATTAGTTTTTTAGAGGATAAAAATCATATCTGCTTTAATACTAGAATTCCTGTTCTTGGAAATTTAGGAGTTATTAAAGGGATGATTAAAGAGGGGATAGGAAATGTTATTCTTCCATACTATGCAGTTGCTAAGGAGATTCATAGTAATGAATTTAAATTAATTAAAACTATTGATGAAGTAACTGACTCATATCAAATAGTTATAACTAAGGACAAACGAAATTTAGCTCATATTATAAAATTTATAAATTTTGTAAAGAATTTTAAATTTTAAAATACAGTTAAGGAGGATTTTATATGTCATTATTAAACTCATATAAAACGACATTCTCTCTTTTAGAGGATTTTATAAAAGAGGAAGAAGAAAGAAAAGAAACTGAAAAAGTAGCTAAAGACTTAGCTTCTGTTTTTCATTTAGGAAATAAAGTATTAATTTGTGGAAATGGTGGAAGTAATTGTGACGCACTTCACTTTGCTGAAGAATTTACAGGAAGATTCAGAAGTAATAGAAGAGCTCTACCTGCTATTTCTTTATCAGACTCTTCACATATTACATGTGTTGGAAATGATTTCGGATTTGATTATATCTTCTCTAGAGGTGTTGAAGCCTATGGAAAAGAGGGAGATATGTTTATTGGAATTTCTACAAGTGGAAACTCTGAAAATGTAATTAAAGCTGTTGAAGCTGCAAAATCTCTTGGTTTAAAAACATGTGTTTTACTTGGAAAAGATGGTGGAAAACTTAAAGGACTATGTGATTATGAATTTATTATTCCTGGAAAAACATCTGATAGAATTCAAGAAATTCATATGATGATATTACACATCATTATTGAGGGTGTAGAAAAAATTATGTTTCCTGAAAACTACTAAAAGCCCTTGTGGGCTTTTTTTTTGAGGTGATTTTATGATAAAAATTTTAATTTGTTTAGTTTCACTTTTTCTATACACTATAACTTTTACTCAAGAAGCATATATTGCTTCTTTTAATACTCTTAGACTTGGTAAAAACAGAAAAGATTATATCTATTTAGCAAAGGCTATTCAACCTTTTGATCTTATTGGACTTGTTGAAGTTATGAATAAAAAAGGTATTGAAAAACTTACTCAAAATTTAAATAATATCTCTAATGATAAATGGGATTATATTCTATCTCCATATCCAGTTGGTACTGATAATTATAAAGAGTACTACGGATATATATTTAAAAAAGATAAAGTTAAACATATAAAAAATATTGGTTACTATCCTGATTATGGAAATAAATTTATTAGAGAACCTTTTGGTGCTAATTTTAAAATTAATAACTTTGATTTTACCTTTGTTCTGGCTCATTCTATCTATGGTAAAAAAATAAGCCAAAGACAATTTGAAGCAAATGAAATGGTTAATGTTTATAATTATTTTCAAAATAAAGATCCTAAAGAAAATGATATTTTAATAGGAGGGGACTTTAATCTTCCTGGTAATAACACTGGTTTTTCTAAACTTTTAAAACATAGAGATGAAATTATATATAGTGTTGATCCAACTTTAAAAACAACTATTGGTACTAAGGGTTTCGCCAATGCTTATGACAATATTTTTATTTCTAAAAAATATACAAAAGAATTTTTCGGTCAAAGTGGTGCTCTTGATATTACACTTGGAAATTATAAAAAAATACGCAAGGAGGTTTCTGATCATTTACCGATTTTTATTGTTGTAAATACAGAAAAAGATGATGATTAATAACGATGCATATATATTTTTAAATGGTACTTTTACAAAAAATTTAGAGTTTTATAACTCTTTAAATATTAATGAAAATAATATCTTTTGTGCGGATGGTGGAGCAAAAAAAGCTATTGAACTCAACATTGCTCCAACTGAAGTTTGGGGAGATTTTGATTCTTTAACAAGTGAAGAAATTAATTGGTTAAAAAATAAAAATGTTAAACTTATCACTTTTAATGTTGAAAAAGATTTTACTGATGGTGAACTATTAATTCAATATGTTTCATCATTGAATTTTAATAAAATATATGTTATTGGTGGAATCGGTGGAAGGCTAGATCACGAACTTACAAATATTAACTTAATGTTTAAATATAAAAATATTATTTTTAAAGAGGAGAAAGAGGAACTTTTTTCTATTTCCAAAGAGTTTACTCTTAATAATTTAAAAGGATGTACTGTTTCTTTTATCCCTTTTTCAGATTATGTTACAGATCTAACATTAAAAGGATTTAAATATCCTCTTAATAATCATATTTTATACAGAGGAGATTCTACTTGCATGAGTAATATTATTATTGAAAATACTGGAGAGATATTTTTTTCTTCTGGAAAATTACTTTGCTCTTTAAATTATTAATTGACTTTTTCCTTTAAATCCTGTAGGCTATTTAATAGTAAAAAATTTTATGGAGGAATACATTAATGAATAATTTATCTACAAAAGCAAAACTTGTTCTTGGAGTTCAACATGTTTTAGCTATGTTTGGAGCAACAGTATTAGTTCCATTTTTAACTGGACTAAACCCGTCTGTTGCACTTTTATCTGCTGGAATTGGAACCTTATTATTTCACCTTTGTACAAAAGGAATTGTTCCTGTTTTCTTAGGATCATCATTTGCATTTATAGGAGCTTTAGCTTTAGTTTTAAAAGATAGTGGTATTGCTGCTGTAAAGGGTGGAGTTATTTCTGCTGGTTTTGTCTATATCTTTATGTCTCTTATGGTAAAGGTATTTGGAGTTGATAGAATTAAATCATTTTTCCCTCCTGTTGTAGTTGGACCGATTATTATGGTTATTGGTTTGAGACTAAGTCCTGTTGCTTTATCTATGGCTGGATATAGTAATGGACATTTCGATTTAAAAAGTTTAATTGTCGCTGCTATTGTTATTTGCTGTATGGTTAGTATTTCAATCCTTGAAAAATCTTTCTTTAGACTTGTGCCTATCCTTATATCTGTTATAGTTGGATACGCTACTGCTGCTGCTCTTGGAATGGTAGATTACGCACCTATTGCTCATGCACAATGGATTGGTTTCTCAAGTAGTGCATTAAAAGATCTTTTAACTGTACCACAGTTTACAATTACATCAATTCTTGCAATAGCTCCTATCGCCTTAGTTGTTTTCATAGAACATATTGGAGATATTACTACTAATGGTGCTGTTGTTGGAAAAGACTTCTTTAAAAATCCTGGTATTTCAAGAACTTTATTAGGAGATGGTGTTGCAACTGTTGTTGCTGGATTCTTAGGTGGTCCTGCTAATACTACATATGGTGAAAATACTGGAGTTCTTGCTGTTACTAAAGTATATGATCCTGCAATTTTAAGAATAGCTGCATGTTACGCTATTGTTTTAAGTTTCATTGGTAAGTTCGGAGTTATTTTACAAACTATTCCTACTCCAGTTATGGGTGGAATCTCTATAATACTTTTTGGTATGATCGCCTCTGTTGGAGTTAGAACACTTATTGATGCCAACTTAGATTTCTCTCATTCTAGAAACTTATTAATAGCATCTTTAATCTTTGTTTTAGGAATTGCTATTGATAACATTGTAATTTGGAAAACAGTATCTCTATCTGGATTAGCTATTGCAGCATTGATCGGTGTTGTTCTTAATAAAATTTTACCAAGAGATCAAGACACAAAATAATTTTATAAAATAGGAAGGTTTTCTTCCTATTTTTTATTTTTTGTTGTAATATATAAACAATAAAAGGAAAGTGGGGGTTTTTAATGAAAAAATTTATACTACTTGCTATAATTGCTAATTTAGGTTTTATGGGAAAATATTTTTATAATACCAGAAAAAATCCAGTGAAAGAAATAAGTAGTAATGCTTCTTCTTTAATAAAACAAAATAAAACTAAGGAGGCCGATCACATGCTAAAAAACCGTGCTGATATTGATCAAAAATATAAATGGAATCTTAATGATATCTACCCTAACTGGGAAGAGTGGAATAAAGATTTAAAAAATTTACAAACTCTTATGAAAGAGATGCCAAAATTTCAAGGTCAAATAAATAAAGATAGTAATACTTTTATTGAATTTAACAATCTTGAAGAAAAAATTTCAAGACTTTTAGATAAGGTTTATTTATATCCATATTTAAAAAGAGATTTAAATTCAAATGATGAAGAAGCTTCTATTAAACTTCAAGAAATTGAAAGTATCTATTCAAATTATGCTATTTCTGTTTCTTGGATAACTCCAGAAATTTTAACTATTCCAAAGGATACAATGGTTAAGTGGATTGATGAAAATCCTCAACTTGAATCTAATAGATTCCCATTAATGGAGATTTATAGATTACAAGAACATGTTTTAAGTTCAGATAAAGAAAAATTACTGTCATATTTTGGACAATATATGGGAGTTCCATCTGATATTTATAGTGAACTTTCAACTTCAGACATTAAATGGAATGAGGTTACTTTCTCTGATGGTGTAGTTACTCCTGTAACTAATGGTGTTTACTCTAAAGTTGTATCTACAAATAGAAATCAAGAGGATAGAAAAAAAGCTTTTGAAGCTTTATATAAATCTTTTGATGCTAATAAAAATACTTATGGAGTTATTTACAAAAGTATTCTTCAAAGAGACTTTGCATCCGCTCAATCAAGAAATTATAAAAGCAGTTTAGAAAAAGCTCTTAATCCAAATGATATTCCAACAAGTGTTTATACAACTTTAATTGAATCAACTAAGGAAAATACTGCTCCTTTGAAAAGATATATTCATCTTAGAAAAGAAGCTTTAAATTTAAAAGATTATCATTATTATGATAACTCAATTAATATTGTAGATTACAATAGAGAGTTCTCTTATGACGAGGCTAAAGAGGACGTCTTAGAGTCTGTTAAACCTCTTGGTGAAAAGTATTACAACGGTTTAAAAGAAGCTATTAGTGAAGGTTGGCTTGATGTATATGAAACTCCTAATAAAAGAAGTGGAGCATATTCTATAAATATCTATGATGTACACCCTTATATGCTTTTAAATTATAATGGTACTATGGATTCTGTATTTACTCTTGCCCATGAACTTGGTCATACTATGCACTCTATGTTATCTACTAAAAACCAACCATATGCTATTAGTAGTTATACTATCTTTGTAGCTGAAGTAGCTTCAACATTTAATGAAAGACTTTTACTTGATAATATGCTTAAAAAGACAACTGATCCTAAAGAGAGAATTGCTCTAATAGAACAAGCTATTGGTGGAATTGTAGGTACTTATTATATACAATCTTTATTTGCTGATTATGAATATCAAGCACATAAAATTGTTGAAAATGGTGGGGCTATTACACCTGAAATTTTAAGTGGTATTATGTCAAAATTATTTACAGAATATTTTGGTAGTGAACTTTCAATGGATGAATTACAAAAGATAATTTGGGCTAGAATCCCTCATTTTTACAACTCACCTTATTATGTTTATCAGTATGCTACTAGTTTTGCATCATCTGCTAATCTATATGACAGAATTACAAATAAAAATTACTCTGCTCAAGAGAGAGACAATGCAAAAGAAGCATATTTAAACTTATTAAAATCTGGTGGAAATGACCATCCTATGAATCAACTAAAAAAAGCTGGTGTAGATTTAACTAATAAAGATAGTTTTACAGCTGTTCCAAAAGAATTTAATAGATTATTAGATTTACTTGAAAAGGAATTACAAAATTCAAAAGAAAAAAGATAGTGTGAAAACACTATCTTTTTTTCAAAGAAATAAAAGGAGGCTCTATGTTTATAATTAAATATATTTTTAGATTTTTTAAATTTATAATTACAGAGATTTCAGCTTTAATTATAAAATTAATTGTATTAGGAATTATTTTAATCTTTGGTTTTTCATATTTATCTAGAGAAAAAAAACCAACTATTAAATCTAATACATTTTTAGAAGTTGATTTATCAAAAAAATACAATGAAAATCTTATCGATTCACCACTAGATTTTAATACAACATCAACTAATTTTTACCAATTACTTGAAAAAATAAAATTTGCTAAAAATGATAAAAAAATATCAGGAATAGTTTTATTTTTTGATGGAAATACTTTAAATAAACCTCAAATATCTGAACTAGGTGAAGTTTTAAAAGATTTTAAAACAGCTAGAAAACCAATTTATTCATATGGAGCATATATTGATAATAACTCTCTATTAATCAGTAGTTATTCATCTGCTACTTTTATGCCTCCATCTGCTGCAACCTCAGCTAATATTACAGGATATAATAAAGAAATTCCATACTATAAATCCCTTGCTGACAAAGTTGGTATTGATGTTGATGTTATACATGTTGGTAATTTTAAAAGTTATGGTGAAAACTATAAAAGAAAAACAATTTCTCCAGAATATAAAGCTAATACTAAAAGAATTTTAGATAAAACCTATTCTATGTTTGTTGATGATATTTCTAAAAATAGAAATATCAGTAAATATGAATTTAGTAAACTTACTCTTTCTGGGGATTTAATGGGGGGAACATCTCGCACTCTTTTAAAAAACAAGCTTATTGATCATTTGAAATATTATGAAAATTTTAAGAAAAGTCAAAAAATGAAAAATACTCTTTTAATTGAAAGATATTCAATACCTGAAATTGAAAAAGCTAATCAAATTGCCATTGTTTATGCTAATGGAGAAATAAATTATACTGGAGATAATAAAAAAGTAGGTGGTATTATTACTCCTAGAAGATTAATTACTACCCTTGAAAAAGCTAATTCTAACCCTAAAGTTAAAGGAATTGTTTTAAGAATCAACTCCCCTGGTGGATCGGCTCTTGCTTCTGATATTATTTACAATACTGTTAGAAGTATAAAAAAACCTATTTATATCTCTATTGGAAGTGTTGCTGCTTCTGGAGGATACTATATAGCTTCTGGTGGTAATAAAATATTTGCTGATAAAAACAGTATTACTGGATCTATTGGAGTTGTTAGTTTAATTCCTAATTTTAAAAAACTAACTGAAAAAGTTGGAGTGAATATGGAAGAGATATCTAGAGGTAAAGATGCAGATCTTTATTCTGTCATGTCACCTATGACTCCTGAAAGAGAAGCTAAAATTTATCAATCTAACTTAAGAGTATATGATGAATTTTTAACAAAAGTTTCTTATGGTAGAAATATGACTAAAGAACAAGTTCATGAAATTGCTCAAGGTAAGGTTTGGCTTGGTCAAGAAGCTTTAAAAATTGGATTAGTAGATCAAATCGGTGGTTTAGAAGATACTATTTCTAGTTTGGCTACTAATTTAGAAATTGAAAAAAATTATTCTGTTATTGAAATTCCTTATGAAGAAAATTTAGAAAATATTTTCGAATCTTTTTCATCTCCATTTGTAAAATTAAATGCTCTTTTAAATTTTAAAGAACAAAGTAATTTAAAAAATATAGTTAAAAATGATG
>SAMEA5043656__coassemble_193_pt1 | contig 13900 bp, 11 predicted proteins | sample SAMEA5043656__metabat2_low_PE_002 | metagenome-assembled genome bin SAMEA5043656 (sample SAMEA5043656) | Gadus morhua | reverse complement strand
TTCTTCATCATTCTTCCAAAAGAAATCTCACTAACAAGTCCAACATAAGCAAAAAGACTCATAAAAATAAAATAGGGAATTAAAAAGGCTCCTCCTCCATATGTTCCTAGCTTCCATGAAAATAACCATATATTTCCAAGGCCAATAGCTGCTCCTACACATGATAAAATAAATCCAAGTTTGTTGCTAAAATTTTCTCTTTTCTCCATTTTTATACCCCCTTATAATAAAAAAAATCCACAGATAAAGTATCTGTGGAAAATTAAACAAAAATAATTTAAATTTTATAGATACAGTTTTTATTTATGATTTTATACATCAAAAATAGTCTGTATCATCCTCTAGGATTTTACAAACTTATGTACGCCACCAATATAAAACTGTTTTAGAAATAGTTGTACTGAATTTATTTAATATTTGTTTATTCATAATAGTACAACCTCCCTTAATTTTTTATTTTAGTTATTGTAGCATCATTTTTTATCTTTTACAAGTCTTTATTTTTTTTTGTTTCTACAATCTCTTTTAAATGAAATATAATTCTTTTATAGTTATTTAAAATATCTAAAAAATAAATGTTTTTTTCATTTATGTTTTCTTCTTTATCTAATAATTCTTCATAGTATTTTTTTATTTCTTTATTTTCATTATCTAAAATTTTTAAGCTATTAAACACTTTATGAATATTTTCTTTATCATTTACTTTTAAATTTTCAATTAATATTTCATAAACATCTAAAAATATTCTATGATAAATTTTTATTTTTGTAATTTCATACTGCGAATTTTTTATTTTTTTTAAAATTAAAATCTTTTTACTTATACTATATAAATATTTTCCTATTTCTCTGTATTCTTTTACACTTTTTAAAATTTCCATTATTTTTTTTACTTCACCTTTTTTTTCTGATGTTTTAAAAAAATTAAATGTAGTTTTCATAAGCTCCTTATGGAAATTTATAATCTCAACATGAAAATTTTCAATTATAATTATATTTTTTTTATTAATTTCAAAACTCTCTAAATCTTTTTCTAATTTAAATATCATCTCTCTTATCAATAAAGATATTTTTAAAGATTCTTTTTTTAACTCTTCTACCATAGATTCAGAAGTTATCTTTAAAAAACTATTAATTTCTATATTTTTTTTCTTTAATTCTTTTTTTTCTTTAATATCTTTAAAAATAAAAAAATATGCCTTATAAATTAATATAAATAAAAAAGTATTAAATATATTAGATACAGTGTGAACAAAAGCTATTGATTGAGAAATATCCATATTTTCAGTTATTCTAATTAAAAATTTCAAATAAATAGAAAAAAAACCCAAACACCAAACACCTTGAAACAATTTAATCATTGTACAATATATGGCAGTTCTTTTAGCTTCTTTACTTGTGCCTATAGATGAGATTATAGGCGTTATTGTTGTTCCTATATTAGCTCCTATTATCAAGGCTACTGCTACTTCAAAACCTATTAACTCTTGACTTGCTAAAGTTATTATAATTCCAAGTACTGCTGATGAAGATTGAATAATTCCAGTTAATACAGTCCCTATTCCAACTATTTTTATAATAGAAAATATATTTTCTCCTGTTCCAAGGTGAAATAGTTTTATAAAATTACTATTATACCTTAATGGCTTTAAAGCTTCTCCCATTGTTAATAATCCTAAAAAAATAAAACCTAATCCTAACATTGTTAAAAATTTTATTTTATTTTTTTCAATATTTGAATATATATAGCCCAATGAAGCAACTGCTATTATTGGAATTCCTATCTTATCTATTTTCATTGTAAATATCCAACCAGTTATTGTTGTCCCTATATTTGTTCCTAATATTATTCCTAAAGATTGTCTAGATGTTAACAATTGAGAGTTTACTAATGCTACCACTAAAGATGAAACCACTGAAGATGATTGTATTATCACTGTTGTAAACACTCCAAAACTTATTGATTTATATAGTTTTGATGTTATATTATTTAATACTTTTTTTATTCTATTTCCTGTAATTTTTTGCATTCCATTCGATACATTTTTCATACCAAATAAAAATATCCCCAATCCTCCTATTAAACTAAAAATTATTCCAATCATATTCTTCCTCCAATACAAGTTCTATTTATCTTTTTAGTTATTTTTTTTAATATCCTTTTTTATTTATTTTTTATTTTCATATGATATAATCTAATATGTATTATTTCTATAAAGGAGTGATTTTATGATAAATAAAGAATTTATTGAATATTATAAAGATAATAGAGAAAATTACAGGAAAATGGGAAAAAGATTAGAACGATTTATTAAAAATATTTTTGAAAAAGAAAAAATAATATATCATTCCATTTCAAGTAGAGCTAAAACTAGAGAAAGTTTTATAAAAAAACTCAAAAGAAAAGACTATCATTCTGTTGATCTCTTTACCGATTTATGTGGTATTAGAGTTATTACATTTTTAGAAAGTGAAACTAAAATTGTTGAAAAGTTTCTCAGAGGAATTTTTATTATTGACGAATTCAATAGTGAAGATAAAAGTGATAATTTAGGAGAAGATAAAGTTGGATATAAATCTATTCATTTAGTCGCTTCTCTTCCAAATGAGCTTTTAGAACTTCCTGAATTTGAAAGATTTAAAGACTTAAAATTTGAAATTCAAGTAAGAACAATATTACAACATGCTTGGGCTGAAGTAGAACATGATAAAAATTATAAATTTAGTGGACAACTTCCTCCAGATATTAAAAGAAGATTTAAACTTCTCGCTGGATTTTTAGAGATTGCAGATAGAGAGTTTGAAAGTATATCTAAAGAGATTACTGAATATGAAAATACAATTGTTAATAAAATTGTTAATGATAGTTTAGAAGAGATTGAAATTAATTCAACCTCATTAAGGAAATATCTAAATAACTTATTAAAAATAAATGTAAAGCAACCAATAACGCAAAAATCTATTAAAGTATTAAATGAAAACAATATCTTAACTCTTTCTGATTTTAAAGCTATTGAAAATTTAAGAATAATAAAAATTTATATAGATAAAAGAAATAAACAAATTCCAGCTAGATACGATCTTATGATTCGACATTTAGTTGATTTAAAGAAAAAGAGAAGTTAATCCTTCTCTTTTTTCAAAAAATAAAAAAAAAGCACTAAATGTGCTTTATAATCTTAATGGTGCCTAGAAAAGGATTCGAACCTTCGACCGCCCGGGTATGAACCGGGTGCTCTAGCCAACTGAGCTATCTAGGCATATGGCTGGGGTGGCTGGATTCGAACCAACGCATGACGGAGTCAAAGTCCGTTGCCTTACCGCTTGGCGACACCCCATTCTAATGGTCGGAATAGCAAGATTCGAACTTGCGGCCCCCTGCTCCCAAGGCAGGTGCGCTACCTGACTGCGCTATATTCCGACGTTTGTAGCACCATTGCTTGCTACATAAATATAGTACCATAATATATATATATTGTCAACAAAGTTTTTTTATTTTTTTATATGTTATAATAAACTTAACATATATTTTTGGAGGTAACTATGAAAAAAATGATTTCTTGGAATGTTAATGGTCTTAGAGCTATTTTACAAAAAAACTTTAATGAATACTTTAATGAGGTTAATGCTGATATCTTTTGTTTACAAGAAATAAAACTACAAGAAGGACAAATTGATTTAAATCCTGAAGGATATTACTCTTATTGGAATTATGCTATAAAAAAAGGTTATTCAGGTACTGCTATTTTTACTAAAGAAAAACCTCTTTCTGTTACATATGGATTAAATATTGAAAAACACGATACTGAAGGAAGAGTTATTACTTTAGAATTTGATAATTTCTATTTCTTAACAGTATATACTCCTAATTCTCAAAGTAAATTAGCCAGAATTGATTATAGAATGGAATGGGAAAATGATTTTAGAGAATATCTACTTCAATTAAATTTAAAAAAACCAGTTATTATTTGTGGAGATTTAAATGTTGCTCATACAGAAATTGATCTAAAAAATCCAAAATCTAATAAAAATAATGCTGGATTTAGTCAACAGGAAAGAGATAAATTTACTGAACTGTTAAATAGTGGATTTACTGATACTTTTAGATTTAAGCATCCTAATGACATTGAGAAATATTCATGGTGGTCATATAGATTTAATGCAAGATCAAATAATGCTGGATGGAGAATAGATTATTTTATCACATCAAATTCTATTAAAAACTTGATTGCTGAAGCTAATATTCATAATGAAGTTTTAGGTTCAGATCATTGTCCAGTTGAATTAATTATTAACATATAAAAAAAGCATCTTGTATTCAAAGATGCTTTTTCTAATTATAAAAACAATAATAAACTTATTGCCATTACTATCATTCCACTGATCAATCCATAAATTGATAAATGATGTTCTCCGTAGTTTTCTGCAGCAGGTAATAATTCATCTAAAGATATAAATACCATTATTCCAGCTACCCCTGCAAAAAGAATTCCAAATACCATTTCATTCATAAAAGGCATTAGAATTAAATACCCCACTAAAGCTCCCACTGGCTCTGCTAAACCTGATAAAAAAGAATAAATAAAAGCTTTTTTCTTACTTCCTGTTGAAAAATATATAGGAACTGAAACAGCTATCCCTTCAGGAACATTATGTATTGCTATTGCTATTGCTATTGAAATTCCAAGAGTTGGATTTTCAAGAGCTGATATAAATGTTGCTAATCCTTCTGGAAAATTGTGTATTCCTATTGCTATTGCTGAGAAGATTCCCATACGATATAAAGATTTACCTTTTTTTAAATCAACATTCTCGACCATTTCTTCAACACCTCGTAACTCATGAGGATTTTCATAACTTGGAATCATTTTATCTATAATTGCAATAAATAACATCCCTGAAAAAAAAGCTATAACAGTATACCAATTTCCCTTTATATTTCCACAATACATAACCAAAGAATCTCTAGCTTTAACAAGTATTTCTACAAAAGAAACATAAATCATAACTCCAGCTGAAAATCCCAGAGCAACTGATAGAAATTTAGTATTAGTTTTTTTAGATAAAAAAGCTATACAACTTCCTATTCCAGTTGCTAATCCTGCAAAAAGTGTTAATAAAAATGCAAATAAAATATTATTCATAAAATCACCTCATATTTTCTCTACTTGAGATGATTATTCTTTTATTTATTAATTTTTCTTTTTATTTATTTATTAAAACTTTATCTTTAAACATATCAAAAATCTCTTTAACTGATAAAATTTCATTTATTTTCCAAACATCTTTTCCTGCAAAGAAAATTCCTTCAGTTTCATTTCCATTATGAGCTTTAACTAAACTATCTTTTACACAAAACTTTCTACTACACTTTTTTAAACATGATATACAACTTTTAGGAGTTAATTTCTCTTCGTTTATAACTCTAGATACATATTCAGATTTAATTGCATTTGCTGGAAGTCCAGCTGAACTCATAATTTGAACAACATCTCCCTCTTTTGTATTTACATATTTTTCTTTAAATTCTTCATTTACTTCACACTCTTTAGATGCAATAAATCTACTTCCCATTTGAACTCCATCTACGCCTAAAGCCATCATTCTTTCAGCATCTGCTGGAGTTATAACTCCTCCCGCTCCAAATACAGGAATAGATACACCTTTAACTATCTCTTCAACTATATCCCAAGAATCTTTATCCGTCCCTAAATGACCACCTGCATTTCCACCTTCAACTACAATGGCATCTGCTCCTAATTTTTCTGCTATCTTAGCTAATTTTAAACTAGAAACAATTGGAACTAACTTAACACCTGTTCCTTTTACTTTTTCAAAAATATCTCTTGAAAAACCAGCACCACAAATTATCATATCTACTTTTTCTTCCAGAGCTACTTTTACTGATTCTGCAAAAGTTGAGGCAGCAACCATTATATTTACTCCTAACGCTCCACCTTTATTTACTATATTTTTTCTAGCTTTTCTTATTTCTTCTCTAAACTCCTCTAAAGGAATTGCAGTTCCAGCTATTACACCAACTCCGCCTTCATTCGCCACTGCTGCAGCTAGTCTAGCCATTGATGCTCTTATAGCCATCCCTCCTTGTATTATAGGTACATCTATATTTAAATCTCCAATTTTCATGAAAACAACACCTCCTAGTTAATTACATACGTATTATAACAGGTGTATTTTAAAAAAGGAAGTTTTTTTTATTTTTTATTTTCTATCCTTGACTTTATACTCCTTATGAGGTATATTCCTATTAGTATTAATTATAATACTAGACAAAAACAAGGAAGTGAGGTGTGATTCCTCTACGGCCCCGCCACTGTAATTCTGACGAAAGTATATTATGCCACTTAGATTTTTTTCTTGGGAAGGCTTACTAGTAGGAAGAAGTTAGTCAGGATATTTATTTTGTCTATTTTCTCGAGGGAGGACAATATATTATGAAACTTTTTAGTGGATTTTCTTAATTTTGTTTTTTATATTTAAATACATTTTTTTACTATAAAAGACAAAACAAACAAACAAACAAACAAACTTTATAAAAATTAGCACCCTAATATAGAAAAGATGTCTATGTTAGGGTGCTTTTTATTATTTTAATTCATTTCTTTATAAAAAGCTTTGTACGCTTTATATGATTCATATATATCTAATTTTGAAGATATTTCAAATGGTGCATGCATTGCTAATAAGGCAGGTCCTACATCTATTGTTTTAATTCCCAGTTGAGCAAGATACATAGCAACAGTACCTCCTCCGCCTTCATCTACTTTTCCTAATTCAGCTGTTTGCCAAAGAATATCTCCTTTATTTAAGATATTTCTTATTTCCCATACATATTCTGCATCAGCGTCATTTGTTCCACCTTTTCCTCTAGAACCAGTAAATTTAGTAACAACTATTCCATAGTTTAATTTAGCTGCATTCTGAGCTTCATGAACGCTTTTAAATATAGGATCTATTGCAGCACTTACATCTGATGATAAAGAACTAGAATTCCATAAAGCTTTTCTTAAAAATAGATCTGAATAGTTATCTTTTGTTCTGCTTATTAAATCTCCTGTAAAATACTCTAAATAGTTAGATTGAAGACCTGTAGATCCATTTGAACCTGTCTCTTCTTTATCTGCTAAAAAACATACTGCAGTTTTATTAGGAATCTCATTTAAGCTTAATATAGCTTTTAATGATGTATATCCACAAATTCTATCATCTTGACCATATCCACCTACTAAAGATCTATCTATTCCAACATCTTTAGCTTTAAATGCTGGAACTAACTGGAATTCTGCTGAAATAAAATCTTCCTCTATCATTCCATAAGCCTTATTTAACTCTTCTAAAACAGCATATTTTACTGTTTCTTTTATTTCTGGATTATTCAATGTTGTAGGTATAGTTCCTACAATAATTTGTAACTCTTCTCCTTTTATTACCTCTGCAGTTTTTCTATCTCCTTGAACTTTAGCTGCTAAATGTGGTAATAAATCTGGAATTGTAAATACTGGATCTTCGTCTCTTTCACCAATAACTACATTTTTTCTTTCTCCATTTTCTAAAACAACAACACCGTGTAATGATAAAGGAATTGATGTCCATTGATATTTTTTTATTCCACCATAATAGTGAGTTTTCATATAAGATAATTCTAACTCTTCATATAAAGGATTTTGTTTTAAGTCGATTCTAGGTGAATCAATATGTGAAACAACATAATTCAAACCTTTTTCTAAAGGTTCTTTTCCTATTATAGCAAGTACTAAATTTTTTCCTCTGTTTACATAGTAAACTTTGTCTCCTGGTACTAATTTTTCTTTAGATTCTGCTAAAACAAATCCATTTTCTTCTGCTAATTTCAATCCATACTGTACATACTCTCTTTCAGTTTTACCTAAATCCAATGAGATTTTGTACTCTTCACAAAATTTAAAGATTAACTCTTTAGTTTCTGAAGTTTGTTTTTTCCATCCATTTTCTTTGCTTAATAACATTTAATATCCTCCTTTTATTCATCGTAAAAATTTTCTAAATTATCTATTTGTGAATATATTGCTGCACCTAATTTATGTGATAAATGTCTTATTCTTTTTTGATTATCTATTTTTATTAGATTTTCCTCTATTACTTCTACTCTCATTTTATCTAAATTTTCTTTATCTATTTTAACTAGAGTACTTCCCTCTTCTTTATATCTATCTAAAATATCTTTATCTATCCTAACTGAATTTACAATAACTTTGTCTATCATATCATATCCTACATGCTTATTAATAGATATAATATGATCAGAAACATTATAATTTTCTGTTTCTCCCACTTGTCCAACAGCATTGCATATATATATCTTTTCTGCTCTTGATTCTTTAAGAGCCTTTTGCATATTTTCTAACAATAGATTAGGAATAATACTCGTATATAAACTTCCTATTGAAAATACAATTAAATCAGCTTCTTTTATAGCTTTTATATTTTCAGCAGGACTATTTACTTCTCCATCATAAAAAACTCTTTTTATTTTTTCTCCTGGTACTGGTATATCACTTTCACCAAAAATAAATCCACCACTTTCTTTTTCTGCAATAAGTTCAATTTTTTCTAAAGTAGCTGGCAAAATCTTTCCTTTTATATTAAAAAGTTTTCTTAATTTTTTAATTGCTATTTGAACATCTCCAGTTATCTCTGTCATTGCTGTTATTAAGAGATTTCCTAAAGGATGTGCACCTATTGATGAGGTTTTCCCAAAACGAAATTGAAAAACTTCCTCTATTAAAGGTTCAACATTGCTAAGAGCTATCATAACGTTTCTTAAATCTCCTGGAGCAGGTATATTAAACTCTTTTTTTAATATTCCACTACTTCCTCCACTGTCTGCTACAGACACTATTGCTGTTATTTCTATAGGAAAATGCTTTAGACCTCTTAATACTACTGAGAGTCCACTTCCTCCACCTATTACTACAACTTTTGGATATCTCATTTCATTTCCCCTTTTCTAATTGCATATGTCCTATTTTACCATTCTATTGTCCTAACTTCAACTATTTAAAACATACTTTGCAAAAAAAAACTATATTTGTTAAAATATTATATAAAATCATCAAGGAGGAGCTTTTGTGAATAACAATCATGGAGCAAATTTATATGAGTTATCTCATAATTTAGGTTTAAATAAAACTAATATCATTGATTTTAGTTCTAATATAAATCCTTTTGGACTAAGTCCTAAAGCAATAGAATCTTTACAAAAAAATATACACCTTGCTAGTATCTATCCTGATCCTGACTATAAGGAACTAAAAAAAAGTATTAGTGAATATTGTCATTGTTTTCCTAAAAATATTATTCTTGGAAGTGGAGCTACTGAACTAATTTCAGCAACAGTTAAAACTGTACTTCCTAAAACGGCATTATTACTAACACCAGCTTACTCTGAATATGAAAAAGAATTAAATAAAATTAATTGTAACATTACAAAATTTTATTATAAAAAAGAAAATCAATTTAATATTGATATTCTCAATTTAATTAACACTATTGAAAAGAATGATTTTGATTTAATCGTTATTTGCAATCCTAACAACCCTACAGGTACTCTAATTCCTATAGGTGATATTAAAATTATTGAAGAAAAATTCAAAAAAACTATAATGATAGATGAAACATATATTGAATTTACAGATTTTGAAAAAACTTCAGCAATATCTTTAGCTATCAATAATCCTAACCTTATAGTTATTAGAGGTACATCTAAGTTTTTTGCAACACCAGGAATAAGACTAGGTTATGCTATTTTAGCTCAAGGAGAACTTTTCAATAAAATTAATAGACTTCCAAACTTATGGAATATTAATATCTTTGCTTCAATTATGGGTGAAAGTATGTTTAAAGATACTGAATATATCAATATGTGTCATCTAAAGTTTGAAGAAAATTTTAATCTACTTTTTTTAGGACTAAAAAAAATAGAAAATATAAAAGTTTATAATTCTAATTCTAATTTTATTTTATGTGAAATTACTAATCCTAATTTTTCTGTTGATAATCTATATTTATCACTTTACAAAAAAGGAATAATTATTAGAAAAGCTGAAAGTTTTGAAGGATTAAATAATAAATTTTTCCGTATTTGTGTGCTTACTAAAGAACATATTAAAATATTATTAAATGAAATAAATAATTTTTTTAAATAAATTAAGGGGGAATAAAAAAACGTGTTAAAAAAATACTTACTTTGTGGAGCTATTTGTTTATCAACTTTATCTTTTGCTAAATATGAACCTTGGAACTTTAATCTACTTGAAGTTGGAATTATTAAGAATAACTCACTTCCAAATGGATTTGGTCCATCTGTAAAAGATACAGTTTTTGAAATTCAAGGTACTACAAGATACAATCTATTAGATCTCTACTGGTTTGTTGATAGATCTAATATTTTTAATTCAAATTCATTAAGTGATAAAAAAAATGATGATTCAAATTATACTTATTTAGAGTTTAATCCAAGAGTTTCAATGGATGGTCTTTTTAATAAGAATTTATCTGTAGGACCTATTAATGAATGGTTTTTCTCATATAATTTTGACTACGATAATACTTATGGAATCTATAAAGGATTAAAAAAACATTACTTTGGTATAGGTAACTATATTAATGTTCCTGGCTTTGATTATTTTAAAACTAATATCTATAAAAGATTTATTGAAAAAAATTATAGTAGAAATGAAAATAATTGGGATGGATATATGTTTAATTCCTCATATGGTGCCACTTTATATAAATTTAATAATGGTATGAAATTTACTTTTAGTGGATGGATGGATTATGTCTTTGGAGCTAAAAAAATACAAAGTTATGACACATCTAGCTCATTACAGTGGCAAAATCAAGTTAGATTATTTTTTAACGACAATATTTCGTTAAGTTATACCTATCAAATTAATAAACATTTCTCAGAAGTTAATCAATTTTCTTCTAATAGAAATCAGTCAGCTATTGGACTTCATTATTCTATAATTTTCTAATTTAAGTTATAAAAATTATTCAAAAGCAGCAATTAGTGCACACTATTTGCTGCTTTTTTGCTAATTTTTTGAAAAAAATCACTTTTCTTAACAAATAATGCACTTTTTACCCTCTAAACCCATTGAATTCTGTTTTTTTATGTGATATTATTTCAAAGGTTATTACAAATTTTAGTTATTTTTTTTACAAAGGAAGGGAAACTCATTGAAAGTTCAAATGCAAAATATTCATAAATCTTTTGGAGATATACATGTTTTAAAAGGTATTGATCTTCAAATAGAAAGCGGTGAAATACATGCTCTTATGGGCGAAAATGGTGCTGGAAAATCTACTCTTATCAAGGTTTTAACTGGAGTTTACTCTAAAAACTCAGGTGAAATTTTAATTGACGATAAAGAGGTTAACATAGATAGTATCTCAGATAGTGAAAAAGTAAATATTGCTTATGTTCATCAGGAATTAAACATAATAAGAGAGATGACAGTTTGTGAAAATTTATTCCTAGGAAAAGAAATTTTAAAAGGTAAATTATTAGACACAAAAAAAATGAATGAAATCTGTTTAGAGAAACTTTCTGTTTTAGGAATAGATCATATTCATCCAAATACATTAATGAAAAATTTAAGCGTTGGTTACCAACAAATGATTGAAATTGCAAAAGCACTTTTAATTAACGCACAATTAATTATACTAGATGAACCAACAGCTGCTCTAACAAGCAAAGAAATTGAAAATTTATTCAAAATAGTTACAGAATTAAAAAGTAAAGGTGTTAGTTTCTTATATGTTTCTCACAGAATGGAAGAAATTTTTAGAATGTGTGATCGTATCTCTATTTTAAGAGATGGACAATATATTGGAACAGAGGATCTAAAAATTGTTTCTGAAGAAAAAGTTGTTGAAATGATGACTGGAAAAACTATTGATAATCTTTATAGAAAAGATAAAGTTCTATCTGGTAAAACTATGATAGAAGTTAAAGATTTAAATAAAAAAGGTATCTTTGAAAATATTAATTTCCAAGTTAAAGCTGGTGAAGTTTTAGGATTTGCTGGACTTATGGGTGCTGGAAGATCTGAAATAATGCATGCTATTTTTGGTAGTAATCCCGCTGACTCTGGAAGTATTTATATAGAGAACAAAAAAGTTTCAATAAAAAATCCACTTGATGGGAAAAAAAATGGAATCGGTTTTGTTACAGAGGATAGAAAAGAGGAAGGATTAATTTTAGACTTTGATGTAAGCGAAAATATTGTTATTCCTTCTATTGATAAATTCTTAAAGAAAAAAATGGTAGATAATAAAAAAATAAACTCTGTTGTTGATCATTATATAAAAAAATTAAAAATAAAAGTATTCAATGCTAATCAAAAAGTTAAGAGTTTAAGTGGTGGAAATCAACAAAAAATTGTTTTTGCAAAATGGCTTGAAACTAATCCTAAAATTTTAATTTTAGATGAACCTACTCGTGGAGTAGATGTTGGTGCTAAAAAAGAGATATATGAAGTTATCAATGAATTAAAAAAAGAAGGAGTAGCAATAATCCTTGTATCTAGTGAATTACCAGAAGTTATTGGTGTTTCTGATAGAGTAGCTGTAATTCATAATAAAACTATTGCTAAAATTTTTGATGAAGAAAATATCAATCAAGAAGAAGTATTAAAAGTAGCATTTTTAGGAGGAAATTAAATGTCTAGCAACACAACACCTATAAAAGGTAACAATAACCTTTTATTAAAAAATATTCTTGAAAAGTATGGATTAGTAATGATTCTTATTGTAATCTCTGTATTTTTCGGAAGTATCAATGGAAACTTCTTTTCATTATACAACTTACAAAATATCTTTAAACAATCGTCAATAAATGGTTTACTTGCCTTTGGTATGACATTTGTTATTCTACTTGGATGTATTGATTTAACAGTTGGTTCTACTCTTGCCTTAGTTGGATATATTGCTGGAATGCTTCTTGTTAAATTTAGTTTACCTATATTCATTGTTATTCCTATTGCTTTATTTTTAGGAACTATACTTGGAGCTGTTAATGGTATTTTAGTTTCTAAAATAAAATTGCAACCTTTTATAGCAACACTAATTACAATGACTATTTATAGAGGACTTACTCTAATTATTTCAAATGGTTTACCTGTAAGAGGAATTAATAAAGTTTCTCATGTTATGAAATTTATGAATAGAGGTCAAATATTTAAACTTCCTATTTCTATGATAATTTACTTAGTTATATTTGCTATTATTTGGTTTGTTTTAGGAAAAACTTTATTTGGTAGACATCTTTATGCCACTGGTGGTAATGAAGAAGCTGCTAGATTATCAACTATTCCAGTTGATAAAATAAAAATTATTGCTTATTCTATTAGTGGATTCTTAGCTGGTCTTGCTTCTATATTATATATTGCAAGATACAATTCAATCTATCCAAATGCTGGACAAGGTGCAGAGTTAGATGCCATTGCTGCTGTTGTTATTGGTGGAACTTCTATGTCTGGTGGAAGAGGAAAAATATTTGGAACTTTAATAGGTGCTCTTATTATTGGTATTTTAGATAACGGACTTAATCTGTTAGGTGTATCATCATTTTATCAAGAAGTTATTAAAGGATTAGTAATTCTATTTGCTGTAATTGCTGATCGTAAAAAAAATAAATAATTCGGGGGTCTCAAAAAAATGAAAAAATTATTACTTTTATCTTTAATCTGTGGAAGTGTTGCTTTTGGAAGTACAACAAAGAAAGTAGCCTTAATGATGTCTAATAGATCAAATGAATTCTTTAGTATTTTAGAAAATTCATTTGTTAAAGAAGCTAATACTCTTGGTTATCAAGTTGATGTTTATGATGCTGCAAA
>SAMEA5043656__coassemble_189_pt1 | contig 14054 bp, 10 predicted proteins | sample SAMEA5043656__metabat2_low_PE_002 | metagenome-assembled genome bin SAMEA5043656 (sample SAMEA5043656) | Gadus morhua | reverse complement strand
TTTTTTAAGAAAAAAATGGCAGAAAAATCAGAAGATTTTCCTACCATTTATTTTTATTTTTGAAGATTTTTGATCAGCATCTTTTCTTTTTATATAATTTTCTTTAGCAATTTTAATCCAAAATGGTTTACCTATCATAGCTCTACCAATAGCTACTAGATCAAGCATTTTATTTTCAATTAAGTAGCTTGCTTGTTCCTCTTCAGTTATCCATCTAACACCAATAACTGGAATATTCACATGTTTTTTTATTTCACATCCCATATAAACAACCCAATCAAAGTTAAAATTCTGAGGAACAACTATTTTTTCTTGACTTCTAAATGAGGGATCAGGGATTCCACTAGAAACATGAAGAATGTCAATGCCTAAACTTTCCAAGTATTTAGCATTTTTGATTCCTTCTTCTAAAGTGGGTTCATTTCCCCCCATTCTATAACTTAAAATAAAATTGTCATCAAATAAAACTTTAGTTCTTCTTAAAAGTTCTTTAATAAAATACATTCTATTATCTATAGAACCGCCAAATTTATCATTTCTATTATTTTCTAAAGTGGAATTTAATTGAGAAATTAAATATCCATGAGCTCCATGAATCTCTATGCCATGGAAACCGCACTCTTTAGCTCTAAAAAATGCTTTGGTAAAATCATCAAGTATTGAGTCCAAAGTTTCTGTAGAAATAGAATTTAGCCTATTTAAAAAGCCTATATGGTGAATTTGAAGTAACATAGGAACATTATATTTATGTCCAATAGATGCTAATTCCTTTAATTTAGGAATAAAAGAATTATCCCAAATCCCAAGTTGATTTTCTCTTAATTTTCCATTTTTATTAACACAAGTAGCTTCAATTATAATCAATCCAACTTGGTTATAAGCTAAATCTTCATACCATTTTAATAAGGTATCAGTTACAAAACCGTCAGTTCCAATCATAGAAAACCTAACCATTGGAGGAACAACAACTCTGTTTTGAATAGTAATATTTTTAATTTTAATAGGTGTAAATAAATTCATAATCCTCCATAGTCCTATAATTTATATATAAGCTAAATTATAATTTCTTATCATCAATTGATGATAAGAAATTCTTAACATCCTCTGTTATATTTTTAATACAATTATCTTTAAAAGGAGATATTAAATTTGCTTCTTCTAGAAGTCCTAAAAATGATTTAGTTCCCCCAAGGCTACATAGATGAAGATAATCTTTCCATGCTCCTTCTCTATTGTGAATCATCTTTTTCCAAAATTGTAAAGCACAAATTTGAGCCAGAGTATAGTCAATATAATAAAATGGAACTTCAAAAATATGAGATTGTTGGAACCACCAACCACCATTTTCTAAAAACTCATTTTCATCATAAATAGTATGAGGTTTATATTGTTTTTCTAGTTCTCTCCAAATTGTTTTTCTTTCATTAGGAGTTAAATTAGGATTTTTATAAACTTCATGTTGAAAATGATCAACAAGAACTCCATATGGAATAAATTTAATAGCACCGCCTAAGTGACTATAAAAATATTTATCTTTATCCTCTTTAAAGAAGTTTTCCATCCAGTCCCAAGCAAAAAATTCCATACTCATAGAATGAATCTCTGAACTTTCATATGTAGCCCAAAGAAGTTCTGGAATTTCAATATGCTTTGATCTGAAAACTTGAAAAGCATGTCCAGCTTCGTGAGTTAAAACATCAACATCACCACTTGTTCCATTAAAATTAGAAAAGATAAATGGTGATTTATAATCAGGAATAAATGTACAATATCCTCCGCCAGCTTTTCCTTTTTTAGTTGTTAAATCCATAAGATCATTATTAATCATATAATCAATAAATTCTGCTGTTTCTTGAGACATTTCATGGTACATTTTTTTACCTTGATCGATAATCCATTGAGGAGTACCTTTTGGAGTTGGATTTCCACTTTCAAATTCAAATCTCTCATCATAATAGTTAAGTGTTGTTAAATTTAGACGTTCTTTTTGTCTAACATAAAGAGATGAAGCAATAGGAACAATCTCTTTAACAACTTGTTTTCTAAAATTATCAACCATTTTATCATTATAATCAACTCTATTCATTCTAATATAACCAAGTTCAACATAGTTGTCATATCCTAATTTATTAGCAATTTTAGTTCTAATTTTAACTAAATTATCGTAAATTTCATCAAAATCTTTTTCATAAGTTGTAAAAAAATTACTTTTAGCTTCGTAGGCAGATTTTCTGACCCTTCTATCACTAGATTCTAGAAAAGGAGTCATACCAGAAAGATTTCTTTCTTCTCCTTGGAAAGAGATTTTAGCTGAGGCAAGAAGTTTAACATATTTAGAGATTTCTTTATTTTCTTCTTGTAAATTTTCTATAATTTCTGGAGAAAATGCTTTTAAACTATATTCAATTAAACTAAAAAATTGTATACCTAACTCTATTTTTAATTGATCAAGAAATTTTGATTTTAAAAGTTCTTTATAAAAAAGTGTATCTAATTCTTGATATAATGGAGAGATTTCATCCCAATGGTTTTTTTCCTTATCGTAAAAATCATCATTAGTATCAATTGTGTGTCTAATATGAGCTAGATTGGACATTGTGTCTATTTTGTTTCTAATGGTGTTAATTTCTTTTATTATATTTAATTGTTCTTTATAATTCGATGTAGTAATTTTATTGAGTAGTTTTTCAAATTCTATCTTTGTTTCATTAAAATTAGGTCTTTCATATTTATATTCAGAAAATTGCATAAATAAACCTCCTATTTTTGTATTACTTTCATTATAATGTAAAAAGAGCATTTCATCAATTAAAATAATATAGAAATAAATAGAAAAAATCAGTATAATAGATATACAATTCAAAAACAAGGAGAGGAATTATGAAAAAAACACTATTAGCATTATTTTTACTAGGGGCAAGTTCTGCATTTGCTTTAGATGGACACATTAGATTTGGAGCAATAACAAATTCAAACTCTTACAACAAAGAAAGTGAAACATTTGAAAATTATGCACCAACAGGAAGTATTGAAATAACTCAAAACTTATTATTAGCTGATGTAGGGGTAGGAATTGCTTATAATGGTAAAACATCAGGTACAGATATAGCAACAGTTCCAGCATATGGATTAATAAAAATGAATTTATTTCCAATAGGGATAAAACCTTATGCAGTTTTAAAAGCAGGAAAAGTGTTATATACAGATTCAAACGTAAGTAGATCAGATGTTGATGGCGATTATTATTATGGTGCAGGAATAGGAATGGATATATTATCTTTACAAGGAGAAGTTTTATATTCTGTTACTAAAGTAGATGGAGATAGAAGAGGAAATGATGATTTAAAGCAAGTTAGTTTTACACTTGGATATAAATTCTTTTAATAAAAAAAGTTAGATTTTTCTAACTTTTTTTGTTTACAAATTGTACTAATGGAACAGATAGAAAACTAAGTTTTATAAAAAATAGAAATATAACAAAAAAAAAATAATTATTTTTTTTATAAATATGGTAAAATATTTACATAAAAAATAAATAAGGAAGAGGACTAAATTTTAATGAGGAAACTAAAAGTATTAATATTACATGAACAAAAAAAATTAAAAGATAGTATGGAGAATATAGGGTTAAATTTCTTAAAAGATTATGAATTTATTTTTCAGAAATTAGAAGATTTTAAAAAGAGAGATGTTGAAAATTATGACTTATATATACTAGATGTTTATGATGATATTGCGTTTAATTATTTAAAAAACAAACTAGATTTAGTTCTTTTATCGATTTCTATTGATTTAGGAGAAAGACCATCTGATTATATAAAAGTTGGGGCTATTAATTTTATATTAAGGCCTTATTCTGTAAGAGAGATTAAACTTAATTTAGATAAACTAAAAAATTATTTATTAACAAAATATGAAGCAGAAGATAACAAATTAAAATTTTATACACTTTTAGATAATATTCCATATATGGCATGGTTTAAAAATCTTGAAAGTGAATACATGATTGTAAATAAAGAGTTTAAAGAGCATTGTGGAAAAGATTTTGAAACAATAAAGGGACGTGGTGATGAGTTCGTTTGGGATGGAATGATTGGAGAACAATGCAGACTTTATGATTTACAAGTAATGTGTGAAAAGAAAAGAATAGTATTTGATGAGGTAATTCCAGGTCAAAAAGGATATAGACAATTTAATATATATAAAGTTCCTGTAATAAATAGTAAAAAAGAGATAAAAGGAACAATGGGAATAGCTAAAGATATAACAGATTTAAAAAATAAAAATGTTGAATTTGATATTTTATTGGAAAATATTCCCTTTTCTGTTTTTATGAAATCACCTACAGGATTTATAATAAAAGGGAATAGAGAATTTTTAGATTTAATAAAAGAGGAAAAGGATTATTTTATTTCAAAAGAGGAAGATTTTGTTGGTTATGACCACAAAGAAAGTATTGATATTGAAGATAAAGATATTTTAAATAATAAAAAAAGTATTAATGTTGTTAGAATGATAAAAGATCATGATAATACAAAGATATTAGAAGTTTATAAGTCTCCAGTAATTGATATTTCTGGTGAAGTAATAGGAATTGTATGTACAATGAAAGATATTACTGAGATGAAAAATCAAGAAAAAAAAATAAGAGAGATGGCATATACAGATCCTTTAACTGAGCTTGATAATAGGAGAAGTTTGTATGAATATATAAATAATGAACTTATAGAAGGCCAAGATAAATTAAGTGTAATGTTTATTGATCTAGACAATTTTAAGCAATTAAATGATAAGTTTGGACATTTATATGGAGATAAAATTTTAATTGATTTTTCTAAAGAATTAAAGGATATTTGTAAAGATGGATTTATCTCTAGAATTGGAGGAGATGAATTTGTTTTAGTTTGGAAAGGCGAATTAGAAAAAGAATATTTAAGTGAAAAAGCAGATGTAATAATAGAAAATTTAAAGAATAATAATAGATTAAGCTATTTATCTGCAAGTGTGGGAATAGTTACTGGAAGTATAGGAAAAGAAACTGTGGATAGTTTTTTAGCAAAGGGAGATCTGGCTTTATATAAAGCTAAAGAACAAGGTAAAAATCAATATGTATTTTATAATAAAGCTTTAGATAAACAAAGGTGTTTTGATGAAGAAATAGAAAATGATTTGAAAAATGCATTGGAAAAAAAGGAGTTAACATTACATTATCAAGCACAGTATAATACTCAAGGACAATTATTTGGTTTTGAATCCTTATTACGATGGAATAATGAAAAATATAAGAAAATTCCTATAATTAATATTATAAGTATTATAGAAAAAACAACATTAATTGATGATATTGGAGATTTCATTTTAGAAGAAGCGTTTTCTTTTAGTAAGAAGATAAATATATTTAGAGAAAATAAGATAGTTATTTCTGTAAATATATCTGCTCTTCAAATAATGAAAAGTAATTTTGTTAAAAATATAAAAAAGATTTTAAATAAAATAGATGTTGATCCTAAAATTGTTGGAATAGAAATAACAGAAACAGTTTTATTAAAAAATATAGAGGAAAATTTATTAAAAATAAAAGAATTAAAAGATATTGGGATAACAATATCTTTAGATGATTTTGGAACAGGATATTCATCATTTTGTTATTTGGTAAAATTACCATTAACTAATATAAAACTTGATAAAAACTTTATTTGGGGGATGAAAGATTCTGATGAGTATAAGACACTGGTTAAATTGTGTGTAGATACAGCTCATGCTTTAAATTTAAAAATAGTAGCAGAGGGAGTAGAAACAACTGAAGAACTAGATATCTTAAAAAAAATGAATGTTGATTTTATTCAAGGGTATCTTTTTTCAAAACCTATTCCTGAAAATAAAGTAATTGAATTGTTAAAAATAGGGAGTATCCCAAATTTAGTGTAAATTTATTTCTTAGCTATCAAATTTTAAATGTCCAAATAGGCTATTTTAGATTAAGTATTTTAATGGTACTTTTTTCTAAAATAGCTTTTTTTCCTTCTAAATCTATTCCTAAAACAATATAGGCAGCTCTATTACTGCATCCATAAAAAAACCTCCTCAGTTTATTAATTTAATTATACAAATTAATAGCTAAGAAGGTAAAATATATATATTTATTTTTCAACTGTTATTGGATTTTCTTTATGGCAACTCCATTCCATCCATCCATTAGAATAAACAGAACTATTTTTTATTCCTAGAACTTTTGAATAAATATAGACTTCGGCAGCACGCCATCCTGATCCACAGAAAAAAGTCATTTGTTTATTCGTATCAACGTTTAAATTTTGCCAAAGAGCTAAAATTTCATTGGGATTTCTCATAGTATCATCAATATTTCTATATGATTCTAAAGAGTTAGCTGTAGTTCCAGAATTTCCCCAAATAGAACCAGTAGGTCTTCCTTTTCTATCCATATAAGAGTATCCAGATATTTTTCCAATATATTCATTCCAAGATCTAATATCGATAAGCTGTTTATTTTTATTTTTAAGAATTTTTTTAGCAGTTTCCATATCATCAATAATATATTTATTAACGATTTTGTTAGTACCAATATTTTTAGTAGACTCTTTATCAACGATTCCTCTTTCCATTGGAATGTTATCTCTTATTAGAGCCTGAGTTCCTCCATTGATAATTTTAACATCCTTTACCCCAATATATCTTAAAATCATAGCTACTCTATAAGAAGCCATTACATCTTCACCATATAAAATAATAGTATCATTAATATTTATTCCGTTATTTTTAGCAAAATCAATTAATTTAGAATCACTGTTAACACTCCAGTTTGGAGCATGCTCTATTTCATTTGTATTTATATGTACAGCTCCTTTAATATGAGCTCTTATATAAGATAAAGCATCATTAATAGGTCCCCATGACACTTCAAAAACTTTATATCCATTTCCATTATAACTTTTTGGTTTGTTACCTTTAACTAATTGATCTACCCAAATTGGAGGAACTAACATTTGATAATTTTCAAATTTTTCCATAGGTAAATTAGTATTATTAATCCATTCTTTTCCATTGTAAGTATAAATATTTTTTATGCCTTTTTCTTTTAAATATTTTTCAACAAGAGCAGAGTCTTTTCCAGAAAAATCATATAAAACAACATTAGTATTTTTATTAATATTTTTTTCTATTAATCTTTTGTCTAAAAGTTGTAAATCTTTTTTAGTTAAGTGTTGTTTTCTTAACCAATTGGCTGAGAAATCAGTAGCTCCTTTAATATGGCCTTCACGTTTAGCTCCTTCAAGCATCCACCCATTAAAAGAGTCACTAGATCTAGTATCTATTATAACCCAATTTTTTTTATTTAGATTTTCTTTAACTTGTTTTGTTGTTATATTTTTTGTAAATAGAAATGTTGACATTAAAGTAAAAATAATTAAAATAATTTTCTTCATTTATTCCCTCTCCTATTATAAATAATAAACATCCATTATAATAATAACATAAAATTTTGTTTTTTTTAAATAAAAAGTTATAATGTAATATTGACACTCCCCTAAGGGAATAGAATATTATAATATGTGAGGTGAATTATGGAAAAAAAATTGTATTCAATAGGAGAAATTTCAAAAATTTCTGGGTTATCTCATAAAGCCTTAAGACATTATGATGAGCATGAGGTTTTAAAGCCAGACTATGTAAATCCAAGCAATGGATATAGATATTATAGTGAGTATCAAATATTAAAATTACAAAATATAGTTTCCTTAAAAAATAGTGGATTCACTTTAGAAGAGATAAAAAGAAAGTTTGATGAGAAAAATAATAGAGATATGAAAAACTTTTTAAAGCAGTATAAGAATAAAATTATAGAAATGGATAATAAAATTCTTGAATTAAAAGAAAATAAAAAAAAGTTACAGCTAATTGTTGATGAGTTTAGTTATAATGAGGTTGATAAAATAATATTGAAGAATTTTGCAATAAGACACTCATATAACTTAGATGAAATAGGAAATTCAAAATTAAACATATCTTTTATAGATATTTATAATATTATTGAATCCTCAGTAAATTGTGGAAATGCTTATTTGGGAAAAAGTATGTGTTTAAAAGAGTTAAAAGAAACTCCAAATGAAAAAAGTTCATTTTTACTTTTTAAAGAGAAAGAGTTTCTAGAAAAAGTTGATACTATTCCCATGGGAGAGTATATAACTATAAGATATAGAGGTAGTAATAGAAAGAAAGCTTTAGAAAAAATAGTTGAATATATAGAGGAAAATAATATAAGTGTTTTGGGTATTGTTTATGAAATAGAAATTATAAATTCATTTTTAACGCAAAATAAATATGAATATATAACAGAGATTCAAATACCTATAGACAAAAGGGAGAGTGACAAAGAGAAAATGATGACAAATGGTAAATTTCAAGGAACAGGAAAGGGTTATGGAGGAGATTTAATTACTGAGGTAACTATTGAAGATAATAAAGTTGTTAATTTAGAGATAATTTCTCATAATGAAACTAAATTTATATCAGACCCAGCTTTTGAAAATATTCCCAATTTAATAGTAAAAACTAATTCAATATTAGTTCCAAATGTTTCAGGATGTTCTATGAGTTCTAGAGGGATAAGAGAGTCTGTAAAAAATGCTCTTATTAATGCAGGTGCTAATAGTGAAAAATTAGAGATTCAAATGTTAGAAGCTGAAAATTTAGAAAAAATAGGAAATGGAAAAACGAAAACTATATTAAAGCCAATAGAAAAATTTGATGTGGTAATCGCTGGAGCTGGAGGAGCTGGATTATCAGCAGCTATAGCTGCTTCAAGTAAGGGGTTAAAAGTTGTTGTGTTGGAAAAAATGTCATCTATTGGAGGAAATACTCTAATATCTATGGGTGGAATAAATATTCCAGAAAATGATACTCAAATAGAAAAAGGAATAAAAGATTCTAAAGAATTATATAGAAATGATATATATATTGGTGGAGATAAAGAAAGTTCTAGTGAAATGTTAGATATTTTTGTAGAGGAAGCTCTTCCTGCTTACAGATGGCTAAAAGATTATGTAAAGGTTTCATTTAAAGATGAATTAATACATTTTGGTGGACACAGCGTTCCAAGAGCAGCTGTATTTAGTGGTAAGTATGGAATAGAGCTAATTGGAAAATTAAGAGCAAAAGCTCTTCTTCAAGGAGTAGAGATTAGAACTGGTGTTACTTGTGAAAGTTTATTAACTGATGAAAATAATAAAGTAACTGGTATTATTGCAAAGGTAGAAAATACAACTGTTAAATTTATGGCTTCAAAGGGAGTGATATTAGCAACAGGTGGATTTAGTGGAAATATTGAGTTAAGAAAAAAATATAATCCTAAATTAGACGAAAGATATAAAACAACAAATATGAGTGGAATAACAGGAGATGGACATTTAATGAGTGAAGCTTTAGATGCTAAATTTATTCAAATGGATTATATTCAAACTTTCCCAATATCTAATCCAGAAACAGGAGAGTTATCTCATGTGGGTGGTTCTAGATTTGATGGTGCAATACTTGTAAATAAAGAAGGAAATCGTTTTGTAGAAGAGTTAGAAAGAAGAGATGTAGTATCAGAAGGTATTTTAGAACAAACTAATGGAATTGGGTATCTTGTATGGGGACAAGAAATAGAAAATATAACTAATTATGTTTCAAAAAATACTCAAGAGGTTGAAAGATTAGAAAAATCTAAATTGTTTAGAAAATGTGATACATTAGAAGAGTGTGCAAATTTCTTTAATATTAATGTTAAAGATTTTATGAAAACAATAGAAAGATATAATGGTTTTGTTTCTAATAAAAAAGATGAAGATTTTAATAGAAGAGGAACATTAGTAAGCATAGAAAATGGTCCATTTTATATTCAAGGAGTGGCTCCAGCAGTTCATCATACAATGGGTGGATTAAAAGTTAATAGAGAGAATCAAGTTGAAAGAGAGGATGGTTCTCTAATAGATGGATTATATGCAGCAGGTGAAATTGTTGGAGGTTTACATGGAACAAATAGACTTGGTGGAAATGCAATAACAGAGATAATTGTTTTTGGTAAAAGAGCAGGAGAAAATATCTCAAAATAATAAAAAATAAAAACTTCTTAGCATATTTTTACGTCAAATATGCTGGAAGTTTTTTTATATTCTATTAGAAAAAATCAGGAGGAAATTATGGAAAGAATTAATATACTTAAAGAAGAAATTTCTAAAAAGGTTATAGGTCAAAAAAATATGGTAGAAAAAATCTTAATAGGAATTTTAACAGGAAATCATATTCTTTTAGAGGGTCTTCCAGGACTAGCTAAATCGTTAACTGTAAATACAATAGCAGAAACATTAGGACTTAAATTTGCTAGAATACAGTTTACTCCAGACTTGTTACCTAGTGATATTGTTGGAACAGAGATGTATAATGAAAAAACAGGTGATTTTCATATTAAAAAAGGACCAATTTTTACAAATATTTTATTAGCAGATGAGATTAATAGAGCTCCAGCAAAAGTTCAATCAGCTCTTCTTGAAGCAATGCAAGAAAAGCAAGTAACTATAGCTAATGAAACATTTAAATTAGATAGACCTTTTATAGTGCTAGCAACACAAAATCCAATAGAGCAAGATGGAACATATCCTCTTCCAGAAGCACAACAAGACAGATTTTTAATGAAAGTTAAAATAGAGTATCCAACTATGGAAGAGGAACTAGAAATATTAAATTTATTAACAGGAGAAAAAGAGTTTGATAATATTCAAATAAAAAGAATAGTTTCCTTTGAAGATTTAGAGGAGATTAAAGAATTAATAAAAAAAGTTCACATAGATGATAAATTAAAAAAATATATTTTAGAAATTATATTTAAAACTAGAGAGAGCTCAGAATATATAGCTTGTGGTGCATCACCAAGAGCTAGTATAAGTTTAGTTATTGCTTCTAAAGCTGCTGCATTTTTAGAAGGAAGAGATTTTGTTTTACCAGAAGATATATATAAAGTCATATATGATGTATTACGTCATAGAATGATTTTGACATATGAAGCTGAAGCTGAAGATAAAACAGTTGAAAATATAATTGATGAAATATTAAAAACAGTTGTCCTACCTTAGGAGAGTAACTATGGAAAGAAAAAAAGAGTTAATAAAAAAATTAAAAGATATTGAGATAAAATCAACTATTTTAGCGGATAATATATTTGCAGGACAGTATAAATCTTGTTTAAAGGGTAATGGGATAGAGTTTTCGGATATTAGAAGATATGCTCCTGGAGATGATGTAAAAAAGATAGATTGGAAGGTTACAGCAAAGCAAAGAAAAGCCTATGTTAAAGAGTTTGTTGAAGAAAGAGAGTTATCAATATTTATCCTTGTTGATGTATCTGGTTCAACAAGATTTAAAGAAAAAATAGATTTAATAACGGAACTTGTTGGAAGTCTAGCCTTTAGTGCTACTAAAAATGGTGATAGAGTAGGAGCCTTATTTTTTACAGATGAAATTGAAAAGTATATACCTTTAAAAAAAGGGAAAAAACATTCACTATCTATAATAGAATCAATATTAACATTAGAACCTAAAAGTAAAAAAACAAATCTAGCTAATGGGTTACGATATTTTGGAAAAATTTTTAAAAGAAGAGCAGTAATATTTTTAATATCTGATTTTTTAGATGAAAATTATGAAAAAGAACTTAAAATTTTATCAAAAAAACATGAGATTATCCCTATAAGAATAGGAGATAAAAAACAAAATATCTTACCAAAGGGAGCCATATTTAATTTAGAAGATTCTGAAACAGGAGAAAAAATTGTTATTGAAAACTTTAAAAAAGATATTAGTTTAGATTCCCCTTTAATTAAAAAAGGAATAAATTTATATGTGGGAGAAGATTATATTAAAGAGCTTTCAAGATTTTTTAAAGGGGCTGGTAGAAAATGAAAAAAATAACAATGATTTTTCTTTTATTCTCTCTCCTAGCCTATGGAAAAGAGTATAATATTGGAGATAATATTACACTAAAAATTCAAGGTGATATAAGTAAGAATCAGATAGAAAAAGCATTTAAACCTTATAAAAATGTAGATATAACTAAGTCAAATAATGAATATATTGTGTCTTTTACTAGTTATAAAGTTGGAGTAAATAAGATAAAAATAGGAAATACTAATTTAAAAATAGATATAAAAAGTACTTTAACTAAAAAGGATAAAGAGTTAAAAAAAGATTTAGCAAATAAGGAAAATAAATTTATAATTAAAGATTATCCTTATAAAACAATAGGATCTTTTATAGTGGGGCTATTTTTAATTATATTAAGTATTATTTTATTTATATTAAAAAGAAATAGAGATCCTTTTAATATTTATAATAAAAATATAAAAAATATTAATATGGACAAATGGAAAGATGAGCTAAGTTACTCTTTAAGAAACTATATTGATGGAGAATATAAAAGCAGTTTTTTAAATGGTGAGTATAATTTAGATAAGTTAACTTTTGAAGATATTGAGTTTATAAAAAAATTAGATTATTTAAAATTTTCTAAAAATAGTGATAATGATTATGAAAAATACAAAGAAAAATCTATGGAAATTATCGAGAGATTAAGAAAGGAGAGAAAAAATGATTAGTTTTAAAGACCCTTATGTTCTTTTTCTTTTAGAAAAATTAAGTTTGATTCTATAGTAGTTCCTAGTATTTCAAATGTAAAAAAATATGGAAAAAAGACTAAAAAACATCTTATAGGTAAAAGTTTAATATTTTTATCACTCTTAATAATGATATTTGCACTAGCAAGACCTCAAAGCATTAAAGAGGGACAAGAGATAAAAAAGAACGGAATAGATATTGTGATAGCACTAGATCTTTCTAAATCTATGGAAGCTAGAGATTTTAATCCTAGTAGATTAGAAAAATCAAAAGAGTTGCTTAAAGAGTTTGTTAATGAGAGGCCTGATGATAGAGTTTCCTTAGTTGTATTTGGTGGAGATGCCTATACAAAAGTCCCATTAACCTTTGATCATACAGTTATAAATGATACATTATCTAAAATTACAACAGATGATATAACAAGTAATAACAGGACTGCTATTGGAATGGGGTTAGGTGTAGCTCTTAATAGATTAAAAAATAGTGAAGCTAAATCTAAGGTTGTAATATTAATGACAGATGGAGAAAATAACTCAGGAGAAATGAGTCCAATAGGAGCATCAAAATTAGCAAAAGAAATGGGAATAAAAGTATATACAATAGGAATAGGTGCTAAAGAAATAGCTGTTCCGTCATTCTTTGGGACTTCTTATGTTAAAAATACAGAATTAGATGAAAATTTATTAAATAATATAGCTAAAAATACTAATGGACAATATTTTAGAGCTAGTGATGAAAAAGAGTTTAAAAATATTTTTAAAGATATAAACAAGTTAGAAAAAAGTAAAATAGATAGTAGAAGTTTTTATGATATTACAGAGTATTTTGAACCGCTATTAAAGATAGCTTTAATATTATTAATGATAGGAGTTTTATTTGAATATGTAATATTTATAAGAATACCATAGGAGGATTAATTATGGAATTTGGCAATATAAAAGATCTATACTTTATAATTATTCCTTTAATAATATGTATTTTTACTGTTATTGGTGGAAATAAAAGAAGTAAAATTTTAAGGTCAATTGGGTGGTATAGTGAAAATAAGCTTATTATACTAAAAGCAATATTGATAGTTAGTGGAAGTTTATTAGTTTTCTTAGCTTTACTTTCTCCACAAAAACTAAAAGGTAAAACTAATATGGAAATTAAAGGGAATGATTTATATGTTCTTATGGATATATCAAAATCCATGCTATCAAAGGATGTTTATCCTAATAGATTAGATGCTAGTAAAAGAGAATTAAAAGATATTTTAACGAAACTAAAAGGTGATAGAGTAGGAATAATTCCTTTTTCAGATAGTGCATATATTCAGATGCCTTTAACAGATGATTATTTTATGGCAAATAACTATATTGATGCCATTGATAGCTCTTTAATATCTG
>SAMEA5043656__coassemble_177_pt1 | contig 14644 bp, 13 predicted proteins | sample SAMEA5043656__metabat2_low_PE_002 | metagenome-assembled genome bin SAMEA5043656 (sample SAMEA5043656) | Gadus morhua | reverse complement strand
CTTGGGCTGAGATAGATCTAGATAATCTAGAGTATAATATAAAAAAAATAAAAGAGCTATCTCATGGGAAAGAGATAATGGCGATAATTAAAGCCGATGCCTATGGTATGGGAGCAGTTTCCATAGCAAAAGAATTATGTGATTTAAATGTAAATATTTTTGGCGTTTCCTCTTTAGAAGAAGGTATAGAATTAAGAAATCACAATATAAAAAAAGAGATATTAATTTTAGCAGGTTCTTTTAATGAAGAGCTTGAAATGGCAAAATGTTATAATTTACAAGTTACAATAACTGATATTTCTCAAATAAAATATATAATTGAACATAAAATTGAAATTTCAGTTCATATAAAAGTAGACACGGGAATGGGACGCGTGGGATTTACAATTGATGAAGCAAAAAATGCATTGAAAATTTGTAGAGATAATAACATAACTGTAGTGGGATTATACTCTCATTTATCTGTTTCTGATGAATCAGATTTAGATTCAATAGAATACACAAAAAACCAAATTAGTAAATTTAAAAAGTTAGAAGAGTTAGAAGATATAAAATATATCCATATCCTTAATAGTGGAGGGATTTTAAACTTTTCAAATATAGGCTACACAAACATGGTTAGAGCAGGAATTTTGATGTATGGAGTATACGGGGAAGGTTTAATTAATTCGTTAAAAAGAGTATTTACACTGAAAAGTAAAGTATTATTTTTAAAAGAGCTTAAAGAGGATATAGATATATCTTATGGAAGGGTAGGAAAAGGTTGTAAAGGCGACATTATAGCTACTGTGGCTGTAGGCTATGCAGATGGTTATAGAAGAGAGTTGTCCAATATAGGTACCCTAACAATACATGGACATAAATGTAAAATAGTAGGAAAAGTTTGTATGGATATGGTCATGGTGAAAGTTCCAAAAGAGATAGAAACAAAGGTACAAGTAGGAGATGAGGTAGTAGTTATGGGCGAAGATATATATGAAATATCCCAAATGATACATTCATCAGTATATGAGTTGTTTACAGGGTTAAGTAGAAGGGTAAGTAGAGTATACATAAAAAATGGGAAACCTCATATTGTTAATAATTTAATAGGCAAAATTTAAAGGAGAAAATAATGGCAAAAGTAATATTAGAAGTAGGGAAAGATAAAAAAATAAGGAATTTTTATCCAAATGTATTTAAGGATGAAATAAGAGAAGTTTTAGGAATGACAAAGAACGGAGATATAGTTGAAGTATGTACTTTAGATGGTGAAATGATTGGAAAGGGATATGTAGCTGAAAATACGAATGCCTTTGTAAGAATGTTAACAACTAAAGATATAGCTGTTGATAAGAAACTAATTTTAGAAAAAATAAAAATGGCATATGAAAAAAGAAAACATCTATTTAATGAAACTAATTGCGTTAGAGCATTTTATTCAGAAGCTGATGGAATTCCAGGATTAATTATAGATAAGTTTGATAAATATATATCTGTTCAATTTAGAAACTCAGGACTTGAAGTAGCTTTCAGACAAGATATTATTAATGCTATTAAAAAAGTTATGAAACCAAAAGGAATTTATGAAAGAAGTGATGTTGAAAACAGAACTCATGAAGGTGTTGAGCAGCAAACAGGGATAATATACGGAGAGATTCCAGAAAGAATAGTAATGGAAGATAATGGATTAAAATATTATATTGATATTATTGATGGACAAAAAACAGGATTCTTTTTAGATCAAAGAGATTCTAGAAAATTTATAAGAAGATATTTAAATGAAAACACAAGATTCTTAGATGTATTTTCAAGTAGTGGAGGTTTCTCAGTTGCAGCATTAAAAGAAGGATGTAAAAAAGTTGTAGCAATAGATAAAGAACCACATGCACTTGAATTATGTAAAGAAAATTATGAATTAAATGAATTTACAAATGAATTTGAAACAGCAGAAGGAGACGCTTTCTTAATGCTGAAAATTCTTGCAAATAGAGGAGAAAAGTTTGATGTAATAACTCTTGATCCACCTTCTTTAATCAAAAAGAAAATAGATCTTCACAGAGGAAGAGATATGTTCTTTAGCCTTTGTGATGAAAGTTTTAAATTAATTGAAGATGGAGGAATAGTTGGAGTAATTACATGTGCTTATCATATGGCATTACAGGATTTAATAGAAGTTACAAGAATGGCAGCATCTAAGAATGGAAAATTACTACAAGTAATTGGAGTAAATTATCAACCAGAAGACCATCCATGGATTCTTCATACACCAGAAACTCTTTATTTAAAAGCTCTTTGGGTAAGAGTAGTAAATAACTAACATTAGGAGGAAGAAATGTATTTAGACATAGTTATCGCTATTATTTTGATTTTTGCAATAATTGAAGGAATAAAAGATGGGTTTTTAATGCAATTTTTCTCAATATTTGGAGTTGTTATTGATTTTGTTGTAGCAAAGAAATTAACACCAATGGTCATTGATAAAATGGGATTAAACAATACTGATAATAACTATTTAATAACGTATATAAGTGTATTTATAGGGTCGTATATAGTTATCTCAATACTAATGTTTTTTATAGGAATAGTTTTAAGAGCTCAGAGTAAAGGGTTTATATCAAGAATATTAGGAGCAGGATTTGGATTAATAAAAGGATTATTAATTGCAGTAATAGTTTTATTTGTATTTAATTATGCTTCTCAAAGATATTCTAAATTAGAAAAATATAGTACAGGAAGTGAAGTAAATAAAGTTTTCTTAGAAAAATCATATTTAATTGAAGATTATATGCCAAAGGAATTAAAATCAAAATTAGGATATGTAAAAGGAAAAGAGATTGTAGAGAAATATTTTAATAAAATATTTTAGGAGAAGAGAATGAAAATAATTGAAAAATACATATTAGAAGATGTAAAGATGCCAATAATATTTGGCGTATCTTTATTTACTTTTATATTTTTAATAGAAATAATTGTATCTTTAATGGAAAATATAATAGTAAAAGGAATATCTTTATTAGATGTAGTAAGAATATTATCATTTTATCTACCCCCTATTTTGTCACAAACTATTCCCATGGGAGTGTTTTTAGGAGTTATGTTAACTTTTGCTAAGTTTACAAGAACAAGTGAAGCAACAGCAATGAGTTCTATGGGAATGGATTTAAAAGCAATATTAAAACCAATTGTAAAGTTAGCATTTTGCATAACTTTATTTATATTTTTTTTACAAGAGAGTATTATTCCAAGATCTTTTAAAAAATTAGAGGAATTAACAATAAAAATTGCTTATGAAAATCCAGTATTTCAACTAAAAGAAAGAATTTTAATTGATGAGGTTGATGATTATAGCTTATATGTAGATAAAATCGATAGAAAAACAAATGAAGCTAAAAATATTTTAATTTTTCAAAAAGAAAAAAAGGGTGGATTTCCAACAGTCCTTTTAGGAAAAGATTCTCATTGGAAAAATGTAAATATGGTTTTAGGAAACTCAACATTTTATACTTTTAATCCTGATGGTGGGGTTAAAGTTGAAGGAAAGTTTATTGAGAAAAAAATACCACTTAGTTCATATTTTCAAGAAATAAAAATTGAAGTAAAAGATATTGAAGCGATGAGTACTTATACATTGTTAAAAAAAATGCAAGGAAAAACGCCCAAAGAAAAGATCCCTTATTTAGTAGAGATTAATAGAAAGATAGCAGTACCTATTTCAACTATGGTTTTAGCAATTTTAGGAGTTTTACTTTCTATTGGACATCATAGAAGTGGAAAAGGCGCTAGTTTTGGAATAAGTTTAGGTGTGATTTTTACATATATTGTATGTTTAAATGTAGGAATGGTTATGGCGAATAAAGGGATAGTCTCTCCTTATACAGGAGTCTGGGTTCCAAACTTGATTTTAATTTTAGGAACAATGTGCTTATATAGAATAAAATCAGGTGGTGCTAGATGATGAAAAAATTAGATATTTATATATGTAAAAACTTCTTAAAATCAGTATTTATAAGTTTATTAGCTTTTATAAATATATTTTTATTGAGTCAATTATTTAAAATTATAAGATATGTTACAGATGGAAGAATGACAGTCCATCAATCTTTGATATATATAGTGTATTTATTACCTAAAATATTTATAGAAGTTATGCCACTAGCAGTTTTACTAGGTTCTTTAATGTGTGTAAATAGAATGGCTTCTAATCTTGAAATAATATCATTAAAAACAGCAGGAATTAGCTTTAGAAGAATAGTAAGATATCCGATAATTATATCATTTCTTTTTTCTGTAATTGTATTTCAAGTTATGGATTTTGTATTCCCATCAACACTGGCTAAAAGTAGAGCTTTGAGAGCAGGTAGGAAAATAGAGGAAAAAATGTTACCTATTGAAAAAAATAATGCTTTTTTAAGAACTGAAAATAATGTTGTATATTATATTCAAAATATTAATAGAGTGAAGAATGAAGCTAAGATGATAGAAATATTAGAACTTAATAAAAGTTTTGATAAAATAAAAACAATAACTACAGCAAAAAGTGGAAAATTTGATTTTAATAAAAATTTATGGATATTAAAAGATGCGGTAGTTAGTGATATTTCTACAGGTAAACAAAGAAAATATAGAGTTTATGAGGGAAAAGAGTTTAATAAAGGTCCTGAAAGATTTTTAACAATTCAAGGGGATCCAGAAGAACTTACAAATACACAGATAAAAAAATCAATAAGAGATATTAGAATAACTGGTGGAGATATAAAAGAATCTTTAGCAGTATTAGGAAAAAGATATTCGTTCCCATTTGCTAGTTTTATAGTTTCTTTTTTAGGATTGGCACTTGGAAGCAGATATGTTAGGGGAGCTTCAGCAATAAGTATAGCCTTAAGTATTGGGCTTGGATACGGATACTATATTGTTCAGGCATCTTTTGAGGCTCTTGGTGTAAATGGAATATTAAATCCATTTATAAGTGGCTGGATCCCAAATTTATTATTTTTAGCATTGGGAATTTATTTTATGAAGCGAGCAGAATATTAGGGAGGAAAATGAATATTACAGTAGAGAAATTAACAAATGGTATACCATTATTAATGGAAAATATTAAAAGTATAAATACAGCCAGTTTAGGAATATTTATAAAAACAGGTGGAAAAAATGAGTTGCTAGGAGAAGAAGGAATATCTCATTTTATAGAACACCTTCTTTTTAAAGGAACTGAAAAAAGAACATCGAAAGAACTTTCAGAAGAGATAGATAATCAAGGTGGAATGATAAACGCTTATACAAGTGCTGAAAAAACAGCCTATTATATTCAAATGACATCTAGTTCACTATCTGTTGGAATTGATATTTTAAATGATATGTTTTTAAATTCTACATTTACAGATGAAAATATTGAAAGAGAAAGAAATGTGATAATTGAAGAGATAAAAATGTATGAAGATATTCCAGAAGAGGTTGTTCATGAAGAAAATATAAGATTTGCTATAACAGGAGTTCAAGGAAGAAGTATTGCTGGAACTATAGAAGGTCTTAAAAAAATAACAAGAAAAGATATAATAAAGTATTTTAAAGATACATATACTCCAAAGAATATAGTTATTTCTGTAGCTGGAAATTTTGATTTTTCTGAAGTTTTAAATCAATTAAATGATGGAATTGGACAGTTAAAAGATGAAAGTACACCTAGAGATTTTAATGGAGAGATGTCAATAAATTCAGGTGAAAAAATAATAAATCAGGATACAAATCAAGTACATTTATGTTTTAATACAAAAGGAGTTTCAAATTTAGATGATAATAGAATTCCGGTTTCAGTTATATCAAATGTATTAGGTGGAAATATGAGCTCTAGATTATTTCAAGAGATTAGAGAAGAAAGAGGCTTAGCCTACTCTGTATATAGTTATTCATCTTCATTTGATGAGGGAGGACTATTTACAATATATGCAGGAACAACTCATGAAAATTACAAGGAAGTAATTGAAATTATAGAGTCAGAGTTAAAAGATATATATAGTAATGGAATAACAGAAAAAGAGTTACAAAAAGCAAAAAATCAATTTTTAAGTATGGTTACATTCGGGCTTGAAAGTAGTAAAGGAAAAATGAGTAGACTTGCAAACTCATACTTACTTTATGGTAAAATAAAGCCTATTAGTGATGTAATAAAAGAGATAGAAAAGGTAACATTAGAAGATATAAAAAAAGTTGCTAAAGATATATTTGATGAAAAATATTATTCAAAAACAATTTTAGGAAATATTTAAGAGAGAGGTAAAAAATGGAAAAAATAAGAGTAAAGTTAATTGCAGAAAATGGAGTGGATATTCCTAAATATATGACAGAAGGATCAGCTGGAATGGATGTGAAAGCAAATATAACTGAACCAATAGTTTTAAAGACTTTAGAAAGAGTATTAGTTCCTACAGGATTAAAAATGGAGATACCTTTAGGATATGAAGTTCAAGTAAGACCAAGAAGTGGTCTTGCATTAAAACACGGAATAACACTTGTAAACACACCAGGAACAATAGATTCTGATTATAGAGGTCCAATTGGTGTTATTCTTATTAATTTAAGTAATGAAGAGTATATTGTAAATCCTGAGGAGAGAATTGGACAATTTGTTCTAAATAAAGTTGAACAAATGGAGTTTGAAATTACTTCAAATTTATCAGAAACAGCTAGAGCAGAGGGTGGCTTTGGTCATACTGGAAAGTAGGTAAGTTAAGTGGGTAGAAATCATGATATAGTTGTAGCATTGAAAAAATTAAAAAAAATGAAAAATGGAACACTGTATGTTGCTCTATGCATTGTTGTAATAAGCTTATTAACTGTGTATAGTGCAACAATACATAAGAGTATGTCTTTTGTATATAAAGAATTAGTATGGACAGGACTTGGAATAGGAACTTATTTTGTTTTTTCTTTTATAGATTATAGATTATATGGGAAATATTATAAGATAATTTATACAGTAAATATTATTCTTCTGTTACTAGTATTTGTAATAGGAGAAAAAAGACTAGGGGCTCAAAGATGGATAAATCTTGGATTTATAACCATTCAGCCTTCAGAATTTTCTAAATTATTTATAGTTTTAACTTTTTCTGAAGTACTTTCTAATAAATTTAATACAAGATTTGTGGGACTGAAAAATATATTTTTAACAGGAATTCATATAGTTCCAGTATTTTTATTAATAGCAGCACAGCCAGATTTAGGGACATCCCTTGTAATTATTTTTCTATATTTAATTTTAATTTTTATAAATGGTATAGATTGGAAAACAATAATTATGATTGCTATATCTGGAATTTCAATGGCTCCTATTGGTTATTTTTTTCTTTTAAAAGATTATCAAAAAGAAAGAGTGTTAACTTTTTTAAATCCAGAAGCAGATCTTTTAGGAAGTGGATGGAATGTGACACAATCTATGATAGCAGTAGGATCAGGTGGAGTATTTGGAAAAGGATTTTTAAAGGGGACTCAGAGTAAATTAAGATTCTTACCAGAGTCTCATACAGATTTTATAGCAGCAGTTTTTTTAGAAGAGAGAGGATTAATAGGAGGAGTAATATTATTAATTTTATATGCCTTATTAATATGGAATATATTAAGAATAGGAGATAAAGCGGATCCTTTTGGGAAATTAGTATGTTATGGAATATCAGCAATTATATTTTTCCATATAGTGGTAAATATAGGAATGGTTATGGGTATAATGCCTGTTACAGGACTTCCATTACTACTTATGAGTTATGGTGGAACATCATTTCTATTTACTTTTGCAATGTTAGGAATAGTTCAAAGTATTAATATTTATAGGGAGTAAAAATGGAACATATAATAGATATAAGTTATGAAAATGTGAGATTGGATAGATTTTTAAGAAAAAAATATGAAAATACACCATTAACAGAGATTTTTAAAGGAATTAGAACTGGTAAAATTAAAGTTAATGGAAAGAAATCTAAAGAAAATTACAGATTACAATTAGATGATGTTGTAAAGGTTTTATTACAAGGTGAACAGTCTGAAAAGAATGAATTTATTAAGTTATCAAATAAAGAGATAGATGAATTGAAATCAGGAATAGTATACGAAGATGATAGAGTGGTTATTTTTAATAAAAAACCTAATATGGTAATGCATAAGGGTAGTGGACATGACTATGGTATTTCTGAGATGTTTAAAAGCTACTATAAAACAGACGAATTTAATTTTGTAAATAGAATAGATAAATCAACTTCAGGATTAGTTATAGGAGCGAAAAATCTTGTTGTAACTAGGGAATTAGCTGAAGAAGTAAGAGAAGGGAATACTGAAAAAAAATATTACATCTTAGTTGATGGAGCAGTTAAAAAAGATAAATTCACTTTAAAAACTTACTTGAAAAAAGAGGAAACAAAAGTTGTAGAGTTAAATTCTTATGAGGCTGGTGCAAAAGAAAGCATCTCTTATTTTAAAGTTATAAAAAAAGGTAATAATAAAACTATTTTAGAGGGAATATTAGAAACAGGTAGAACACATCAATTGAGAGTTCAACTTTCTAATTTAAAACACCCTATAGTTGGAGATGGAAAATATGGAAAAGGTGGGAAAAATATGTTTTTATTCTCATATTATTGTGAAATTCCAAAATATAAAATAAAAATAGAATTACCTCTTCCAATTGAATATGAAAATATGTTGAAAAAATAGAAAGAAGACTGAGAAATCAGTCTTCTTTTATGTTTATAAAGGTATTTGCCACTAAAATAACTTGAATACTATCATTTGGAGTTTCTTCAATGGAAACACCAAAAAGAACATCATCAACATCAATGCCACAGTTATCACGAATTGTTTTAACAATGACACTTGATTCCATTAGATTTAAATCGTTAGGACCAATAATATTAACTAAGAATTTACTCGCACCTCTAATAGTTCTTTCAAATAGAGGAGAATCAACAGCAGCAAGAGCCGCTTTCTTAGCTCTATTTTCACCATGAGCAGTTCCAAATCCTAAAATAGCATCTCCTGAATTAAGTAAAAGAGATTTTATATCAGCGAAATCAAGATTAATTAATCCCTTAGCTAACATTAAATCAGCCATACCCTTAACAGCAGTATATAAAACAAAGTTACTTTTTTCAAATGCTTGTTTTATAGTGATGTTAGCATCTCCTAAGTTTAATAATTTATCATTTGGAATAACAATAAGAGAATCTACAGCTGGCCGCAAATTTTCAATTCCTTCATTGGCAATTTTCATTTTTTTACTACCTTCAAAAGAGAAGGGTTTTGTAACTACAGCAATAGTTAAAATTTTTAAATCTTTAGCAATTTTAGCTATATATGGAATAGCTCCAGTTCCAGTACCTCCACCCATAGTACTTGTTAGGAATAAAAAATCTGTTCCTCTTAATAAATTCTTTAAAAGAGTTTGACTTTCTTCAGCAGCCATTCTACCAATATTAGTATTTCCTCCAGAACCTAAACCTTTTGTAATGCTCGGTCCCAATTGGATTTTATATTCTGTTTTTGCAGCTGAAAGGTCTTGTAAATCAGTATTAGCAGCAAAAAAATTAACTCCATCAATATTAAAAGTTATCATATCGTTAATAGCATTAATTCCACCACCACCAATTCCCATAACTTTAATATTAATATTAAAATCTCTTTTAATATCTGTAGTCACAATACACCTCCTAAGTTAAGATAAATTATTTATGATAAATGAGTAGTATCTGAAAAATTAATAATTTCAAATTTACCATTATTATATTCTACTATAGTAGTACTCGTATTAGCAGGAACTTCCTGTTTTGAAAACTCATCTATTCCCTTATTATTAATAATATTAAAAATAGCTTTTAAAGTTACACCATGACTAACTACTAAAATTGTCTTATTTTCATTGTTTTCAATTAATTTATTTAATCCTCTTTCAACTCTAGTTAAAAGATCTGAATAGTTTTCACCTTTAAATGGAGAAGGATCATATTCTACAGGATTATTCCAAAAGTTAAAATAAGCTTCAGGAAAATTATTTTCAAAATCATCTTTAGGAATACCTGCAACTTCTCCCATATTAATCTCTTTAAATTCTTCAATTGGATTAATAGGTAAATCACGATTTTTAATAATTAAATTAGTTGTATCTAATGCTCTTTGTAATGGTGATGAATAAACTTTATCTAAGTGGATATCTTTTAAATAAACAGAAAGCTTTTTAGCTTGTTCTACTCCTAGCTCAGTAAGAGGGGAATTTAATTTTCCTTGAAAAATTTTTTTAGTGTTCCAAACAGTTTCACCGTGTCTAACAAAATAAATACGTAACATATTTTTCTCCTTACAGAATAAATTTCTTTTTTTTAACACAAATTAAATGTATAATCATATTATACATTTAATTTTGGAGGTTGTAAAATGAAGTTTTTAGGAGTTATTCCTGCAAGATATGAGTCATCAAGATTACCCAAGAAACCATTAAAAGATATTTGTGGATATCCAATGATAGAATGGGTATATAAAAGAGCTTTAAAATCTAATTTAGATAAGGTTATTGTAGCAACAGATTCGAAAGAAGTTTATGAAGCCGTGAAAAAATTTGGCGGAGATGTAATTTTAACAAGAGAGGATCATCTAAATGGAACAAGTAGAATTGCAGAAGTATGTGAAAAAATAACAGATTTTGATGTAATAATAAATATTCAAGGAGATGAACCTTTAATAGAAAAAGATATGATTAATTCATTAATAGATTCTTTTAAAGTGGAAAAAGATTTGAAAATGTCTACATTAAAACACAAATTACACAGTTGGGAAGATATAGAAAATTCAAATTTTGTAAAAGTAGTAACTGATAAAAATGATTATGCAATTTATTTTTCAAGAAGTGTAATTCCTTATCCAAGAAATAAAAATATGGGAAATTATTTTAAACATGTGGGAATATATGGATATAAAAGAGATTTTGTTTTAGATTATTTTAAAATGGAGAGCACTCCTCTTGAAAATTCAGAATCTTTAGAGCAATTAAGAGTTTTGGAAAATGGTTATAAAATAAAAGTATTAGAGACAAATTTTGAAGTGATCGGTGTAGATACACAAGAAGAATTGGAAAAAGTAAGATTACACATAAAAAATAATAACATAAGTATTTAAAAGGAGATGAGATGTTAAAGAAAGTAATAGCGGGATTAATGTTACTTACTTTAGTTGGATGTAGTAATACAAAATCAAGAGAAAATTACTATAAAAACTATAAGAAAATAGAAAGTATTAAAAAAAGTAATTATAATGAAAGAATATATTCTAAAACTTTAAAAGGTGATAGAGTTGATTTATATGGGAAATATAAAGCAGATAATTTTCCAATAGCAAGACCAATACCATATTTATTATATGTAAATGATATGGAAAATCCAAAGATACCTTTTAGAGCTTATACAGAATCTGAATTTTTAAATTTTTATAAAAATTTAAGAGCTAAAGGACACGGAGATAATTCTAATTATTGGAGATGGAATTTTAAACTATCAAAACATCAATTAAATAATGTATTAAATAAAAATTTAGCTAATTTAGCAAGAAGAAGAGGAAGAGAAGTACTTACTTTATCAAGAGGTGAATGGATAAATAAAAAAGTGTCTTTAAATCCAGTTGGAACATTACAAGAATTAAAGGTTTTACAAAGAGGAAAGTCAGGGTTAATAATAAAATTAATGATAAAAGGAAGTAGAGGAACATATTTAGTCGTAAAAGAAGGAAATGTTAGAAATGTATTAGGTTTAAGTAAAAGAAGTGTAGGATCAACAGTTAATATATATGGATCTAGAAATGGAGATGGAAAATATTCTTCAAAACCCATATCAAGAAATCCTTATTTATTGCCATCAGCTTTCTTTGCTTTTGAAAAATTGTCATCAAGTGGATATACTTTTTATGGTGGTGGTTTTGGTCATGGGACTGGAATTCCACAATGGACAGCTATGGATTTAACTAGAAATAAAAATTTTAATTACCAACAAGTATTGAAAAGATATTATCCAAATACTCAATTAAGAAATATTAAATCTGTTAGAGGGATTAGTGAGGATATAAGAGTTGGGATAATGGATACAGGATTTAAATCATTGGAACATTCAAAAATTACTTTATATTCAGCGGGAAAAATAAAGTTAAGAAGTAGAGGTGGAAATTTAAATATTTCTCCAAGAACTTATATTGATTTTAGAAGCAAAAACGGATATACTAATGTAATTATAGGTGGAAAAGTTAGATTAAGGACAAAACACTATATAACAATAAGTTCTACAAGAATGATATCAGTTCCAAGTATAAGAAGACATATAAGAAGATATAGATTCCCAACATATAGAGGAACTTTTGAAATAAGACCATCAAGAGCTAGAAACTATTTAAGATTAATAAATGAGGTTCCTATTGAAGAGTATTTATTACAGGTAGTTCCAAGCGAGATGCCTAAAAGTTTCGGACTAGAAGCTTTAAAAGTTCAAGCTGTTGCAGCAAGGACTTATGCAGCCAAAGATCATCAAAGAAATCGTTATAAAAAATCAGGTTTTCATATTTTAGATAGTACACAAAGTCAAGTTTATAATAATTTAGATGAAAATGAAGTGGCAACAAAAGCTGTAAAATCAACAAAAGGAATAATTTTAACAAATGATAATAAGCCAATAGATGCAAAATATTATTCAACATCTTCAGGATTTAATTCAAGTGCTCATAATGTTTGGTAAAATATAAATAATTAGTTGACTAAATAGTCATTATGGATTAAAATACATTGTGACTGTTTAGTCATTTTTATTAGAATAGAAAGGAGTAGTGATAGTGAAGATTGAAAAAAGATATAAAATAATAGATACTGCAAAGGATGTTCTTTTAAAAAAAGGAGTTTTTAAAACTAGAGTTGAAGATATAACTAATAATTTAGGAATAGCAAAAGGTAGTTTTTATACGTATTTTAAATCTAAAGATATACTCTTAGAGGAGATAGTTCTTGAAATTTTAAATGCTAGAAAAGAGGAATATGATCATATTTTAGAAAATATAACTAACTTAGAAGAAGGGATAGAAAAATTTGTAGAAAATAGATTAATAATAGCTCCAAATGATTTGAAGAATCATCTTATTTTAATAAATTTAAGTAAAAATTTAGACTCTTTAGGATCTGGAATAAGAGAGATACTTGTGAATATAGAGATTTTAAATAGAAAAACATTGAATGATATTCTAGAAAATTTCTTAAAAGAAGAGTATGATGAAGAGATATTAGATAATATGATTATTTTTATAATGGGTGGAGTGAAGGCTTACAGATTAAAAAAATTCTTTTTTAAGAATATAGAAGAGTTTTATATAAGTGATACTTCGGAATACTGGAAAAAATTAGAAAATATTGATATAAGAAAAGATATTGATTGGTTAAAAAATAGAATTTTAAAATTTTTAGTAGGAGGAATGAATTAATGAAAAAACTATTAGTATTGCTAGTAGTGTTGTCAACTGCAGCTTTTTCAAGAGAGTTAACTTTAGAACAGGCAATTGATTTAGGATTGAATAATGGAAAATCAATAAAAACTTCTGAAATCTCAAAAGAGAATGCGGATTTAAATGTAAGAAGAGCGTTTAAATTAGCATTACCAAAGGTAACTTATAATGGAAAATATGAAAAGTCAGAGCACGAAACAAGATCAATGTTTGTGGGAGAAAGAAGTAATGTAGAGGAAAAAAGTGGATATAGTCAGTCAATAGGAGTATATCAGCCTCTTTTTAAGGGTGGAGCAATAACAGGTGGAATATTAGGAGCTGAAGCTTCAAAGAGTATGGCAAATATTTATTATTTAACTGAAAAAAGAGACGTTAGAATGAATATAATTGAAAATTATTCTAAAATAATAAATGATCAAAGAGATTTAGAAGTTTTAAAAGCATCTATGGATGAGTTACAAGAAAGATATAAAAAACAAAAAGAACAACTTGCTTTAAGAATAATAACAAAAGCAGATTTGTTAAAAACAGAGTTTAATATTCTTGAACTAGAATCACAGATAACGGGTAAAAAAACAGATTTACAAATTTCTAAAAAGGATTTAAAGTTAAAATTAATGATTCCAGAAAATGAAACTATAACATTACAAGAGTTTAGTGTTCCTGAGAATTTATTAAAAGAGATACATTTTAAAACAGATTTAAGTCAAGCTTTAACAAATAGTTTATCTGCAAAACTAGCAGGAAACAAGGTTAAGTATGCAAGAGCAGAAAAAATGGTGAGTAGATCAAGTTTACTTCCTGAAATAGATGCCTTTGCAACCTATGGAACATCAAGAGAAAGTCATAACTTTAACGAAAGCTTTGATAATGCTGAATGGAGAGGTGGAATTAAAGTAAAGTGGGATGTATTTAATTTTGGAAGTGGAATAGATGAATACAATGTGGCACAAAATAATGAAAATATAGAAAATTTAAATAAGAAAATAACTGAAGATAATATAAAACTATCTGTTACAAGAAATTATAGAGAGGTTATTCGTTTGGAGCAATTAAAAGAATCTAGAAAGAAAGCTTTAGCTGCATCAGATGAAAACTTTGCTATAGATACTGAAAGATATAATGCAGGACTTATTTCAACAGTTGACTTCTTATT
>SAMEA5043656__coassemble_167_pt1 | contig 15351 bp, 14 predicted proteins | sample SAMEA5043656__metabat2_low_PE_002 | metagenome-assembled genome bin SAMEA5043656 (sample SAMEA5043656) | Gadus morhua | reverse complement strand
GAGAAAAGGGAAATGTAGTATCAGCTTTAGAAAAGGTATTGGAAAATAAAAAAGTTGATATGGTACAAACTTGTGGACCACATAAGATGATGGAAGCGGTAGCAGAAACTGCAGGGAAGAAAGATGTTTTCTGTGAAATATCTTTAGAGGAAAGAATGGCATGTGGAATAAAAGCTTGTGTAGGGTGCTCAATAAAAACTTTAGATGGAATGAAAAAAGTTTGCCATGATGGACCAGTATTTGATTCGAAAATAATAGTAGATGTAGATCCAGCAGAAAAAGTTGGATGTAGTTGCAGCAAATAAGGGGGATTACAATGAATAGATTAAAAACTAACTTTTTAGGAATGGAATTTAAAAATCCAATGGTAACATCATCAGGGTGTTTTGGATTTGGACTTGAATATAAAGATTACTTTGATCCAAATGTACTTGGAGGAATAGTAGTTAAAGGAATAACTATGGAGCCAAGAGATGGAAATTATGGAACTAGAATAGCAGAAACTCCAGGGGGAATGCTAAACTGTGTAGGACTTGAAAATCCAGGAATAGATTATTTTGAAAATGTAATTGTAAAGAATATTAAAGCTTCAGGAATAGAGTCACCAATTATAGTAAATATAAATGGAAAGGTTATTGAAGAGTATGTTGAAATAGCTAAAAGAGTGGAAAATATTCCTGAAGTAGATATGATAGAGTTAAACATATCTTGTCCAAATGTAAAAGATGGAGGAATGGCTTTTGGTGCAAAACCAGAGGTAGCAGGTGCAGTAACAAAGGCAGTTAGAGCAGTTACTACAAAACCATTAATAGTAAAGTTATCTCCAAATGTAACAGATATAGTTCATATAGCTAAAGTAGTAGAGGAAAATGGAGCAGATGCAGTTTCATTAATAAATACTCTTCTTGGAATGGCAATAGATATAAAAAGAAGAAAGCCTGTTCTAGGAAATACTTTTGGAGGGTTTTCAGGACCAGCAGTAAAACCAGTTGCACTGAGAATGGTTTATCAAGTTTCTCAAAATGTAAAAATACCTGTAGTTGGAATGGGTGGAATATCATCAACTGAAGATGCAATAGAGTTTATGATGGCTGGAGCAACTATGGTATCACTAGGAACTGGACTTTTTACAAATCCAGTATTACCAGTTGAAATAAGAGATGGAATGATAAAGTTCTGTGAAGAAAATAATCTAGAGAATATACAAGAAATAGTAGGAGCAGCATATAAAAAATAACTTGGAGGGGGAAAAATGAACGTAAAAGATAGATTAATAATAGCATTAGATTACTCAAATATGGAGGATGCAAAAAATATTGTTGAAACTTTAGGAGATACAGTATCTTTTTATAAGGTAGGACTTGAGTTATTTTTAAACTCGAAAGGAGAGATGGTAGATTACTTAACTGAAAAAGGAAAGAAAGTATTCTTAGATCTTAAGTTTCACGATATACCAAATACAACAACAATGGCATCACTATTTGCAGCTAAGAGAAATGTATTTATGTTTAATATACATGCAACAGGTGGAAAACAGATGATGGAATCAGTTGCTAAAAAGGTAAAAGAAGTAAATCCAGAGATGTTAGCAATAGCAGTTACAATTTTAACTAGTTTCTCAGAAGAAGGGGTTCAAGAAACTTTTAAAAGTACATTAAATATTAAAGAGTTAGCACTGAATTTAGCAAGATTAACTAAAGAAGCTGGAATGGATGGAGTAGTTTGTTCTCCATGGGAAGCTAAGGCAATAAAAGAATCTTGTGGAGAGATGTTTAAAACCGTATGTCCTGGAGTTAGACCAAGATGGTCAGCAGCTAATGACCAAGAGAGAATAATGACTCCAAAGGATGCAATTTTAAATGGATGTGACTACTTAGTTGTAGGAAGACCAATTACTAAAAATGAGAATCCAGTAGAAGCTGCAAAATTAGTTTTAAAAGAGATTGAAGAGGGAATGAAAGAAGGGGCAGTATGTTAATAAAAAATTGTACAATTCTAGAAAATGGAGTTGAAACAGTAAAAGATATTTTAGTATCTAAAGGGAAGATACAAAAGATATATAGATGTAGTGAAATAGAGGAATTAGATATTGATGAAATTTATGATGCTGAAGGATTACTTGTTCTTCCAGGAGTAATAGATGTACATACACATATGAGAGACCCAGGGCTTTCTCATAAAGAGGATTTTGAAACAGGAAGTAAGGCTTGTGCAAAAGGTGGAGTAACTACTTTTATAGATATGCCAAATACAGTACCAAATACAATAACAGAAGAGATTTTGAAGGCTAAAGAGGAGAATTCAAAAGATAGAAGTTATGTGGACTATGGATTTCACTTTGGGGGAAGTAGATCTGATAATAGTTTAGAGATAAAAAAGGTAAATGATAGAGTGGCATCAACAAAGATATTTTTAAATATGTCAACAGGGGATATGTTAGTAGAGGAAGAGAAAACTTTAGAAAACCTATTTAGAGAATCTAAAATAGTATCTGTTCATGCAGAAGAGGAAATGGTAGAAAGAGCAATAGGGTTAGCTAGAAAGTTTAAAAAGCCACTATATCTATGTCATCTATCTAAAGCATCAGAAGTTGAGTTATTAAGAGCAGCTAAAAAAGAGGGATTGTGTGTCTATGGAGAAGTAGCACCACATCATTTATTCTTAAATGAAACTCAAGTAAATAACTTACTTATGATGAAACCAGAGTTAAAAAGTGTAGAGGATAATAAGGCTCTTTGGGAAGGATTAAAAGATGGAACAATAGATACAATAGGAACAGACCATGCTCCACATACATTAGAGGAAAAAAATGAGAAAATAACATTTGGAATTCCTGGAGTAGAAAACTCTTTAGAACTTATGTTAAAAGAAGTTAATGGAAAAATAAGTTTAGAGATATTGCAAAGAGTTATGTGTGAAAATCCAGCTAAAATATTTGGAATAAAGAGAAAAGGAAAAATAGAAGTGGGATATGAGGCAGACTTTGTAATGATAGACTTAAAAAGGAAAGAAGAGATAAAAAATGAAGACGTAGTTTCAAAGTGTGGATGGACTCCATATAATGGAATGACAACAGGTGGAAAAGTAGTTTCAACTTTTGTAAGAGGAAACTTAGTATATAATGGAATTGAATTTATGAATAAAAAAGGAAGAGGAGTGAGTTATTAATGTCTAGAGCAAAAAATATAGCAAAATCATTATTAGGAACAGAGGCAGTTAGATTAAATGTAAAAGAACCATTTACTTTTGTATCAGGAATAAAAAGTCCAATATATTGTGATAATAGAAAGATGATAGGTTTTCCAAAAGAGAGACAAGTTGTAGTAGATGCTTTTATAGAGGTTTTAAAAGATAAAGAGTTTGATATAGTAGCAGGAACAGCAACAGCAGGAATTCCTTGGGCTGCATTTATAGCACAAGAGATGAATGTTCCAATGGCTTATATTAGAGGGGAAAAGAAAGCTCATGGTGCAGGAAGACAAATAGAGGGTGCTGAGTTTTCTGGAAAGAAAGTTATAATTATAGAGGATTTAATATCAACAGGTGGAAGCTCAATTAAAGCAGTGGCAGCAGCAAGAGAAGCTGGAGCAACAGAGGTTGAAGTATTAGCTATATTCTCTTATGAGTTTGAAAAAGCTTATAAGAATTTTGGAGTAGACAATATAAACTGGACAACACTTTCAACTTTTGCATCTTTAATAGAGGTTGCTAAAGAAGAGAACTACTTAGAGGGAAATGATGCTGAAATAGCTTTAAAGTGGAATACTACTCCAGATACTTGGGGAAGATAAAAAAATTAAAGAGCAGAGATGCTCTTTTTTTATTACAAAGATACTAGAAAATAAAATTGACAAAATATGGATATTTATATACTATATACTGAAATAAAAATATAAGGAGGGGGATATATGAATTTGTCAAGAAGAGCAGTAGATATGAATTTTTCACCAATAAGAAAGTTGATTCCTCTGGCCGATGCAGCAGAAGCAAGAGGATTGAAAGTATATAAGTTAAATATAGGACAACCAAATGTAGTAACGCCAGACTCTTTTTTTGAAGGGCTACATAACTATAAAGAGAAAATAGTAAAGTATTCACATTCACAAGGAATACCTCAATTATTAGATAGTTTTGCTGAAAGTTATCAAAAGATGGGAATTGATATTGTAAAAGAGGATCTATTAATAACACAAGGTGGAAGTGAAGCTATAATGTTTGTGCTTATGGCTATATGTGATGAGGGAGATAACATATTAATTCCAGAGCCATTTTATTCAAATTATACAAGTTTTTGTAAATTTGCAGGAGCAGAAGTTATTCCAATAGAGACAACAATAGAAACAAGTTTTCACTTACCATCACAAGAGGAGATTGAATCAAAAATAACTCCTAAAACAAGAGCTATAATGCTTTCAAATCCAGTGAACCCAACAGGAACAGTTTACACAAGAGATGAAATAGAGATGATAGCTGAAATAGCTAAAAAATATAACATTTTTATAATAGCAGATGAGGTATATAGACAATTTGTTTATGATAATATTCCATATACATCTTTTATGCAACTGGAAGATGTTAGAGATAGGGTTATATTAGTTGATAGTATTTCAAAACACTATAGTGCTTGCGGTGCTAGAATAGGATTAATAGCAAGTAAAAATAAAGAGCTTATGAGTTCAATTTTAAAATTTTGCCAAGCAAGACTTTGCGTTTCTACAATAGAGCAACATGCAGCAGCTAATTTAATTAATACTATGGATAACTATTTAGAAGATGTAAGAATAAAATATCAAAATAGAAGAGATCTACTATTTTCATATTTAAATAGAATACCAGGAGTGGTGTCATATAAACCCCATGGAGCATTCTATGCTTTTGCTAAACTTCCTATAGATGATGCTGAGGTATTTGCAAAGTGGTTACTTACAGATTACTCATATGAAAATCAAACTCTTTTATTAGCTCCAGGACCAGGGTTTTACGAAACAAGTGGAAAAGGGAAAAATGAAGTTAGATTTTCTTTTTGTACAAGTGTTGATGATATAGAAAACTCTATGATTATTTTAAGAAGAGCTTTGGAAGAGTATAACAAAAAATAAAGAAATGCAGGTCACAATATTTGACCTGCATTTTTATTATAGTGCTTTTATTAAAATCTCTCTACAAATATCTAAAGTTAAATCTTTAGTTTCTGATAATGCAGTTCTATTATTCTTAGCTAAAGAAGCAATTATAGAGTCGATATTTTTTTCATTAAGGCCATAAGCAGAAAGTTTAGTACTAACTCCAAGAGATTCGAAGAAATCAGAAGTTGTTTTTATAGCTAAATCTATTTTTTCATCATCTGTTCCATCTGTAATATTCCATACACGAGCAGCATATTGTAAAAGTTTAGCTTTTTTCTTTTCTTTTCTAACTTTCCAAATAGCTGGTTGTAAAATAGCTAATGTTTTAGCATGATCTATTCCAAATAAAGCTGTAATTTCATGACCAATCATATGAGTAGTCCAGTCTTGAGGAACACCAGAACCAATAAGACCATTTAAAGCCATAGTTGAGCACCAAACAAGGTTAGCTCTAGCATTATAATCTTCAGGATTATTAAGAGTAGTATCACTAACTTCAATTAAAGTTTGTAAAATACCTTCAGCAGTTCTATCTTGAAAACCAGCATTTACTGGATATGTAACATATTGTTCAACAGTATGAATGAATGTATCAATGATACCATTAGCCACCTGTGTTTTAGGTAAAGTAAATGTCAGTGTAGGGTCTAAAATAGAAAATTTAGGGAATGTATGTATACTAAAAATAGGTACCTTTGTTTCATTATGACTAATAACAGCACCATTATTCATTTCAGAACCAGTTGCAGGAAGAGTAACAATTGTACCCATAGGAATAGCACAATCAACTGGAGCTAAAGGTGAATCTGGATTTAATAAATTAAGGGCATTACCACTATAACATGAAGCTAGAGCAATAAATTTACTTCCATCCATAACAGAACCGCCACCAACGGCTAAAATAAAGTCAATATCTTCATTTTTAACAATTTCAACAGCTTTCATTAAAGTTAAGTATTGAGGATTTGGTTCAATTCCTCCAAATTGGAATATTTTTCTATCTGGTAAATTAGCTAAAACTTTATCAAGAGTTCCAAATTTATTAACAGAACCCCCACCATAAGTTATTAAGATATTTGAATTTTTAGGAACTAAAGAATCTAGTTCAGACATTCTATCTTTTCCAAAAACAATGTGTGTAGGATTATAAAAATCAAAATTTAACATATATTTACCTCCAAAATTAGTTATAAATAGAATATACACCTTAGAGTTAACTCTAAGTCAAGAAGAATTATTTACAGTTTATATTTTTATCATTATACCAAGCAATTTTCAAATCTATTTTTAATAGATTATTTTGTAAATTTTTAATTTGACTAAGTATTTTATTTCTATGTTCAATTAAAATTTCTTTTCTTTTACAAGATGTATGTTCTCCTTCTAAGCTGAGATCAACAATAGATTTAATATCACTTATAGGCATTCCTGTATTTTTTAAACATTTAATAATTTCTATCCAAAATACATCATCTTGTGAAAATTCTCTAATTCCATTGTTATTTCGACTTATATGTGGAAGTAAACCTATTTTCTCATAATATCTAATAGTATAGTTTGTTAAACCTGTTTTTTCAGCAACATTTTTTATAGAATAAATCATGATTTTTCTTTCTCCTTTAAATTTTGAATAAATAAAAAAGGTTAGTAAATAAATCTAACCTTTGTATTTTAAAGATATCTAAAATAAATATATATTCCTGCAACTATTAAAGTTTGAATAGCTATTAAAAGTCCAAATTTGAGGAACTTAACAAATCCTATTTTACAACCAGATTTATTTGCAACTCCTACAGCAACAACATTTGTAGCTGAACCTAAAATAGATATATTTCCACCAAGACAAGATCCAAAAGATAGAGCCCACCAAAAAGCGTGAGTATTGACATTTGGAAACTCATGTGTCATTACATTTATTATTTTTGAAACAGTTGCAGCATTTGCAACATTTCCAATAACAGATGTAAATATAGCAGAGATAGAAAGAATAGAAATAGTAGCTAACTTAAAGTCACCTTGAGTTATTTGAATAAGTTTAGCACCTATAGTATCAATTAAACCAATTTTTTCTATTCCTAAAACTAACATAAATAAACCAATAAAGAAAAATAGAGTATCCCATTCAACATGTTTAAAAATGTCTTCAGGTTTTCTTTTAGTTATAATAACTAAAGAGATAGCTCCAGTTAAAGCGATAATTGCCAATCCTTTATTAATAAAGTTATTTAAGATAAAACCAATAATAACAAGGGAAAAAATAATTCCAGCTTCTTTTAAAAGAGTTTTATTTTTTAAACTTCTAGCAGGGTTCATCTCCATTATTCTAGCTTTTAGTTCTGTAGAAACATGCAGATCCTTTCCATAAATAAAGTATACATTTACAATTAAAATAACCATAGATATTATTGCTACTGGTGATGTGTTTAATAGGAAATCATTAAATCCTAATTTACTTTCATGACCAATAATTAGTTGTGTAGGATCTCCAATTAAAGTTGCAGCTCCACCAATGTTTGCAGCCATAATCTCTGTAATTACAAATGGAAATGGATCTAATTTTAATTCACTTGCTAGTAAGATAGATATTGGAGCCATTAATAAAATTGTTGTCACATTATCTAAAAATGCAGAGCAAACTGCAGTAACAATAGCTAATAAAACAATTAAAAGAAAAGGTTCCCCTCTTACAAATTTTGCTAAAGTAATAGCAAACCATTGAAAGATTCCTGTTTCAGATATTAAATGAACAATAATCATCATACCAATAAGTAAAAATAAAATTTCTAAACGGCTAGCAACCGCTTCAAAAGCTTGTTCTTCATTAAAAATACCGACCATAGCCATGGCTAGTCCACCAATCATAGTAGCCCACGCACCAGGAATTTTTTCAGTAATAATAGAATAAAAAACGAGTATAAATATAACTAGTCCAGCAATCAAGCTAAACATAAGCACCTCCCTATATATGGAGAATTTTTTTAATAATATCAGACCTTAATATTATTCCCATATATTTATTATTTTCAACAACATATATTCTAGTAACTCCACGATTCATAAATAAATATGAAATCTCCATAAGTGAAGCTTCTCTATCTATAGTAACAATATTTTCAGTTCTATAAATATCTTTAATAGTAGTTGTTTTTTCATTAACTAAATAGTCTTCAAAAGGTTCCCCAATTGTTAAGAAACTTAAATCACTTAGACCAGTAGTGTGTTTTGGCATACCAAAACTAATAAGCTCTCTTTCAGTAATCTCTCCTAAAAAGTTATTATTATCATCAACAACAGGAATACCTGCTACTTGTTCCATAATAATTCTTTTAGCAATATCTTCTAAAGTATTTGTAACTTTTACTGCACATGGAGTCTGTGTGAATAAATCTTCAGCAGTAATATTATGATCAATTTCAATTTTCATTTCATCAAGGATATGAAGAGTTTTAGAAGCACATTTACAGTTGATAATTTGATCTAAAACATCTTTTTGTTTAATAGACATTCTAGATATTCCTGACATGATTTTTAAAATGTTTTTATTCTTAAGAACATCAGCAAGAACTAAAACAATCATTTTTAGATCTTCTTCTGTGTTTGTTATAGTTTTCATTTTAATAGATTTTTCTGGGAATCCAATAGCAACTACAATATCATCGAAGTACTCTAGCCTGGCATGGGGAATCGCCACTCCGGACCCAAGATAAGTAGAAGCTTCTGCTTCTCTTTTAAAAACGGCTTTTTTCATATGAGCACTTTCTAATTTTACTTGTTTATTTGTTTTTCCAATTTCATCAATTAGATTAGAAACAAGTTCCTCAAAAGTATCTCCTTTTAAATTTGGTACAATAAGATTTTCTGAAAGATAACTGGACAATTTCATTTGTTTTGTCCCTCCTTAACAATTTTTAGTATATGTTAATACATACTTATTATATACTATTTTATATTATAATAAAATTTTTTTTTGAAAAAAATAAAAGCAGCTATTAGGCTGCTCTGATTTACATAGTAATTTGATATTTTTTTATTAGAATGCTAAGTGCATCTAAATCAATCGGTGGTAAGATTACATCTTCATTGTTAACTGTTAATTTTATCTCTTCTTTACCTTTATATTTAGAATATCTTGAAAATACATTAATAGCAAATTCTTTTTCTTCTTGAGTAAGATCTCCATATCCTAAAATATCAGGACCAGAAACTTCTTGACTAGTTATGTATAAATTTCCAAACTCTTTAAATTCTTGTATTTTATTATTATCAGCTTCTTCTCTACCAACAATTAAATATCTACCTTTATCAAATCTGAAAACTCTTCCGCTTCTAAAAAGATAGAATAAAGGTGAGAATTCATCTTCTAATAGACCATCATTTTCAAGCATTTTTAATCTAGCAGAGTAAGCTGGATCTGTTAATAAACATCCTCCACCAGGAGTAGGATAATCAACAAGACCATATTGGTCCATTAGTTCAATTTGAACTTTTCTACTTCTTCCATTAATATCTAAAAGTTTGTCTCTATCAACCCAACCAAGAGTTTCTGGCTTGCTTTCAGGTAGTAGCTTAGCTGAAAGAGGTCTAACAATAAGTTCCTCAAGACCAGGAGCCATTGCTTTAACCTTTTCTAAAGCCTGATAATTTTGTGACATAGGTCTCTGACCTAAAACTTCTCCTGATATAATAAAATCAGCGTCATATTTTTTTAATAGGTCTCCAGCTGTTTTAAACATAAGAGCATGGCAATCAATACATGGATTCATATTTTTACCACGTCCATGAACTGGATCCTTTAAAATGTCTGTATGAATTTGACTAAAATTAACGTATTCAAGTTGAACACCTAATTGATTAGCCATATTTTCAGCTTTTTCATTTTTTCCACCAAAGAAATGAGAAACGAAATTTAACGCTATAACCTCAATTCCTTGATCTTTTATAACTTTTATAGCTAGAGCACTGTCAAGTCCTCCAGAAAAAAGAGCTAATGCTTTCATTAATTTACCTCCACAATTAATCGTGGTCAATATCTTGGAATGTTTTTTGCTTTAATTCATTTTTCCCATCATAAAGGAAATTAATATTTTTAGGAACAGAAGTGAAGACATTTTTACTAATTGGAATCCACTTTGCTTCTTTTACACTAATTGAACCACTTAAAAAATCTAAGATTCTTTGAGCATCTTTTGCACTAACATTCTCTAAATTTAGAGTAACCACTTTATCTTTTTTTATATAGTCTGCTATTTTTTTACATTCTGAAAATCCTTTAGGATTAACAAATATAGTTTGACAAGAATCATCATCTTTAGGATCTACAGGAGCAGGAGCTGCAGTTCTAGTTTCGTATTTTTGGTGAGCAATTGGAGAAGGCTCATCTTGTATAACATTGTTTTTAGAAATATTAGATTCTTGAGAATCTAGTGAATCAATATCATCATATCCATTTTCTTCAGGATCAAAAGTTAAACCAACACTATCTGTAAAATCTTTAATTACATTTTTAAACTTAGCTATTTTCATAAACTCCTCCTAATTATTCAAATAATTTGCTTCCAATTCTAATAAAAGTAGCACCTTCTTCTAAAGCTATTCTATAGTCATTACTCATTCCCATAGATAGTTTAGTTAAAGAGTTATTAAAGAATTTTATATTAAGTTCATCTTTAAGTTCTTTTATTTTTCTAAACCCTTGTCTAATATATTCTGTATTAGGAGTATAGGGAGCCATTGTCATAAGTCCTTTAATATTGATATTTTCTAGTTGTAAAAGTTGAGGAATATCTGAAAGGAATTCATTATAGTCATATCCCTCTTTAGTTTCTTCTTCAAATAAGTTTATTTCAATAAGAACATCAATTTTTCTATTATTTTCAAAAGCTCTTTTATCAATTTCTTTAGCTAAAGAAAGTTTATTAACAGAGTGAATTGTATCAATAAATTCAGCAATATATTTAACTTTATTTTTTTGTAAATTACCAATAAAGTGCCATCTTTTTTCCTTTGGAAAAGAAAGAAGTTCCTCATGTTTTTTAGTAACAAGTTGTACTCTATTTTCACCTAAATTAATAGCACCACTTTCTAATACTTCTCTTATAGTATCACAGTCAACGTATTTAGTAACAGCTATAAGTTCAACTTTCTCAGGATAGGGAGAGTAAGTTTTAATGTCATTTAAAATAGTATTAATATTTGTTGAAATACTCACTTTAATATCCTCCTTGTAAATTCATATAAATTCATTAAAAACATCATTGGCAATTAGAACCCCTCTTTGAGAGAGACAGTAGTTATTTTGAGATTTTTTAATTAAATTTCCATTTTTAACTAAAGAATCACAAAGAGCTATGTAATCACCTTTAGGGAAAATTCCATCAGGAATAATTCGTAATCCTAAAATATATTCATATATCTCTTTTTCTTTTTCTGAAACAAACTCCTCTTCTAAAATAGGACGGATTCCATTTTGTATTTTATCATAATAATCATTAAAGGTTAAGTTATTTTTATAACGTATATTTTTATAATAACCAGAAGCTCCAAGACCTAGTCCTAAATACTCCTCATTTTTCCAATATTTAGTATTATGAAGTGCTCTTTTTCCAGGAAGAGCAAAATTTGAAATTTCATAGTGTTCATAACCATGTTTTTTAGCTTGAGAAATAATAAGTTCATACATAGAAGCTTCTAATTCATTATCAGTTTCTTTAAATTCACCCTTTTCTAATTTTTTAAAAAACTCAGTACCCTCTTCCCAAATTAAAGAATAGATAGAAAAATGTTCAGGATGTAAAGAAAAAAGTTTGTCTAAATCCTTTTGTAAATTATCTATTGTTTGATTTGGAAGAGAAAACATAAGGTCAAGACTAATATTTTTAAATCCAGCTTTTCTAGCTAAAAGATATGCTTCTTCTCCCTCTTTTGAAGAGTGAAGTCTACCTAAGGTTGTTAAGTTACTTTCATCAAAACTTTGAATTCCAATACTAATTCTATTGATTCCAGCTTCTTTAAACTGTATAAATTTATTGAAATCAACAGTTTTAGGATTAACTTCTAAAGTAACCTCGCCTTTAGGCAAAATATTAAAATTATCTAAAATACTTTTAACTTGTGAAGGTGAAAGTAGGGAAGGAGTTCCTCCCCCAAAGTATACACTTTCATAAGAAAAGTTAGGATATAATTTTATCTCTTTAATAAGTGCATTAACATATTCATCTCTATCAACCGTTGTTGATTTAAAAGATAAAAAATCACAGTAAGCACATTTATTAAGACAAAAAGGAATATGAATATATACTCCATTTAACATAAAAACCTCCATTGCTATTAAATGAAAGCTTCAAACTCTTTCATTGTTTCAGCTAACTTTAAGTTAGCACTATTTTCTGTATTTCCAATAACACAGAAGTAATATTTAATCTTTGGCTCAGTTCCAGAAGGTCTAGCAGTAATATAAGTTCCATCTTCTAAAATAAACTGAATAACATTAGATTTTGGTAGAGTAATATCTATTTTATTATTAGTAAGATAGTTATTTTCTATTTGTGTATTAAAGTCTTTTTTTATAATAACTTTTTTACCAAGAAGAGTTTCAAAATCATTATCTCTTAATCTGTTCATAATATCAGTAATCTCTTGAACTCCCTCTTTACCTTTCTTAGTAACAGCACTTATTCCTTCTCTATAGAAGCCAAATTTTTTATATAATTTTTCAAGCTCTAAAGAGATAGATGATCCTTTAGAGTTATAATAGGCAGCCATTTCAGCTATTAAAAGAGTTGAAACAACAGCGTCCTTATCTCTAGCATGAGTACCTACAAGATAACCATAAGATTCTTCAAATCCCATAAGGAAAGTGGCATCATAAACTCCCTCTTCAAACTCTCTAATTTTTTCTCCAATAAATTTAAAACCAGTTAAAGTTCTAAAAATAGTTACACCTTTTTCCTTTGCAATTGGATCAAGCATTGGAGTTGAAACAACAGTTGATACAACAGCAGCATTTTTAGGAATATCTTTTTTATTTTCAAGAATATAGTTCATAAGTAAAAGACCTATTTGGTTTCCATTGGGATATATCCAGTTATTGTTAGAGTCTTTAACAGCAACACCAATTCTATCTGCATCAGGATCATTTGCCATACAAATATTTGCACCAACTTTTTCAGCAAGTTCAATACTTAGTTTGAAAACAGCAGGGTCCTCTGGATTTGCATATGAACAAGTTGGGAAGTTTCCATCAGGTTTTTCTTGCTCAGGAACAATAAAAATTGAGTTAAAGTTAGTTTCTGAGAAAACTCTTTTAACAGGTCTTCCTCCAGTTCCATGTAGAGGAGAGTAAACTATTTTAAACTCTTCTTGTCCAGGAATATCTATATTTATTCTTTGTTTTTTTACAGCATTAAGGAATTTAGTATCCATATCTTCATCAATAAAAATTAGTAGATTTTTATCTAAAGCTTCCTTTTGTGATGTAAGTTTTATCTCATTAAAATCAGTAATATTACTAACTTCATTTACAATTCCAGAAGCTTGTGGATCTATTATTTGACAACCATCATTCCAATATACTTTATAACCATTATACTCTTGAGGATTGTGTGATGCAGTAACAACAATACCTGCCATAGTCTTTAACTCTCTAACAGCAAAAGATAGTTCAGGGGTTGATCTTAAAGATTTGAAAAGATAAGCTTTAATTCCATTTCCAGCTAAAACAAGAGCAGAGTTTAAAGCATACTCTTCAGAACCAATTCTACAGTCATAAGCAATAGCTACTCCCATCTCTTTACCTTTATCTCCAGTTGTTGAAAGAAGATAGTTAGCTAAACCTTGAGTAGCTTTTCTAATAGTATATTTATTTATTCTATTAGTTCCAACACCTCTAATACCTCTCATACCACCAGTTCCAAAACTAAGGTTAGTATAAAATCTATCTTCAATCTCTTTTAAGTTATCCTTAATAGATTTTAAATCCTCTCTATCTTTTAAGTCTATATAATCTGAGTTAAGCCATTTTTCATAATTAGTTTGAGTAAATTGATCCATATAGTTCCTCCCGTATATATTACATCATATTATTATTAGAATTATTATTTGTATCTATTTTTTCTTTTTTATTTGCAATAATTACCTCTGTTGTTAAGATTAATGCAGATACAGAACTAGCATTTTGAAGAGCAGATCTAGTAACTTTAGTTGGATCTAGAATACCATTTTCTATCATATTAACATACTCTTCTGTTGCTGCATTTAATCCAAAACCTTCAGGTAAGTGTTTTACTTTTTCAACAACAACTCCGCCATCAAGTCCAGCATTTATTGCAATTTGTTTAAGTGGAGAAGTAAGAGCATTCTTAACAATATTAGCTCCAATTCCTTCTTCTCCCTCTAAAATAAAATACTCCATAGAGTGAGCAATTTCAGCAAGAGTAACTCCCCCACCAGGAATAACTCCCTCTTCAACAGCAGCTCTAGTTGCATTTAAAGCATCTTCTATTCTCAATTTTTTCTCTTTCATTTCAACTTCTGTAGCAGCTCCAACCTTAATAATAGCAACACCACCAGAAAGTTTAGCAAGTCTATCTTGAAGTTTTTCAATATCATACTCTGAAGTAGATTCTTTTATTTGATTTTTAATTTGAGAGATTCTATTTTTTAGTAGAGTCTCCTCACTAACACCATCAATAATAACAGTAGAATCTTTAGTTACTTTTATTTTTTTAGCTCTTCCAAGTTGGAAAAGCTCAGTGCTTTCAATTTTCATACCTTTTTCTTCAGATATAACTTGTCCACCAGTTAAAATAGCAATATCTTCTAATATATCTTTTCTTCTATCTCCAAAAGATGGAGCTTTAACACCAATAATATTAAGAGTACCTCTAATTTTATTTAAAACTAAGGTAGCAAGAGCTTCTCCATCTAAATCTTCAGCAATAATCAGAAGGGGTTTAGATGTTTGAACAGTTTTTTCAAGAAGAGGTAAAAGTTCTTTCATACTAGAGATTCTCTTATCTGTAATTAAAATATATGGTGAATCTAAAAGAGCTTCCATTCTTTCAGAGTCAGTGACCATATAAGGCGATAAGTAACCCTTTTCAAACTCCATCCCTTCAACAACTTCAAGAGTTGTTTCAAGAGAACGAGCTTCTTCAACAGTTATAACACCAGTATCTCCAACTTTATTCATGGCTTCAGCAATTAGAGCACCAATCTCATCATCTCC
>SAMEA5043656__coassemble_151_pt1 | contig 16215 bp, 15 predicted proteins | sample SAMEA5043656__metabat2_low_PE_002 | metagenome-assembled genome bin SAMEA5043656 (sample SAMEA5043656) | Gadus morhua | reverse complement strand
TGATATATGAAGAATCAGAAAAAGAGATAGATGAACTTTTTGAAATGATATCTATGTATACAATAAAATCTTCATCTCTTTTAGCTAAAGAAAGAGGGAAATATTTAAAATTTGAAAATTCAAAATGGGATAAGGGGTTATTTTTTAATAAAAACTTAGAGTGGTATAAAGAAAATTCTATATATAGTAAAGAATGGGAAGAGATATTTGAACTTGTTTCTCTTTATGGATTGAGAAATGGAGAATTAACAGCAGTGGCTCCAAATACATCAAGTTCTTTATTAATGGGAGCAACAGCTTCTGTAAATCCAATATTTTCAAGATTTTATATTGAAAAAAATCAAAAGGGAGCTGTTCCAAGAGTTGCAAAATATTTAAAAGATAGAGCTTGGTTCTATCCAGAATTTAAGAATGTTGATTCTAAAAAATATGTAAAAATTATGAGCAAAATTGGGAAATGGGTAACACAAGGTGTTTCGATGGAGTTGATTTTTGATTTAAATAAAGATATAAAAGCAAAGGATATTTATGAAACGTATTTAACAGCTTGGGAAGAAGGGTGTAAATCAGTTTATTATGTGAGAACAATTCAAAAAAATACTAATATTATGAAGGATAAAGAGGAGTGTGAAAGTTGTAGTGGATAGAAAGAAACTTTTTAACCCAGATGGAATTGATACATTAAGTGATAGAAAAATTATAAAGGGAAATAGTACAAATATTTTTAATTTAAATAATGTTAGATATCAATGGGCAAATACTTTATATAGGAATATGATGGGTAATTTTTGGATTCCAGAGAAAATAGATTTAACTCAAGATAAAAATGATTATAATAATTTAACTGTTTTTGAAAAAGAAGCATATGATGGGATTTTATCTTTTTTAATATTTTTAGATAGTATTCAAACAAATAATATTCCCAATGTTTCAAACTATATAACAGCTCCAGAAGTAAATTTAATTTTGTCTATACAGACATTTCAAGAAGCCGTACATTCTCAATCATATCAATATATAATAGAATCTATTTTATCTAAGGAAATAAGAAACTCTATTTATGATAAGTGGAGAGAGGATAAAATTTTATTTGAAAGAAATGAATATATAGCAAATATTTATCAAAATTTTTTAGATGAACCAAAAGATGAAAATTTTGCAGAGATTATAATAGCAGATTATTTGTTAGAAGCGATATATTTCTATAATGGATTTAATTTTTTCTATCTTCTTGCAAGTAGAAATAGAATGATGGGAACATCGGATATTATAAAATTAATAAATAGAGATGAACTATCTCACGTTGTTATTTTTCAACAATTAATAAAAGAGATAAAAAATGAAAATCCTAATTTTTTTAATGAAGAAAAAATATATGAAATGTTTTCACAGGCAGTGGAGCAAGAGATACTTTGGACAAACCATATAATTGGAAATCAGATACTTGGAATAACTATGGAAACAACAGAAATATATACTAAATGGCTTGCTAATGAAAGATTAAAAGCTATAGGATTAAAAGAGCTTTATCCAGAGTTTAATAAAAATCCATATAAACATTTGGAGAAGTTTGCTGATACGGAAGGAGAAGGAAATGTTAAAGCAAACTTTTTTGAAGGAAGTGTAACAAGCTATAATATGAGTTCATCTGTTGATGGATGGGATGAGTTTTAAAAAAATAGAGTCTAAAAAGTGGGCTCTATTTTTTGTTTTTTATGGTATAATTTATAAAAAAATATTTGGAGGTTACAATGCTTAAAATTTTTAACGATAGAGTTTATGGTTTAAATGAGTCACTAATAGCTAGTGGATACCCAATGATCGCCGAAACAATAGATGAGTGGGATGAGGATATATTATTAACAGAAAAAGACTATAAGAGAGCTGGAAAGCTTGGAAATGTGCCAACAGGAACAGGTCATGATAATTTTTTAAAAGGAATAGTTGTTCAATTTGATATAACATATCCAAATTACTGGACACCACAATTTCAAAGATATCACTTTGCTGATATAGTATCTTCTACTTCAAAAATGCATAGATTAACAAAGATGGATTTAAAAAAATCTTGTAATGAATATGTTGATGAAGTTGTTATTGAAAACTTAAATAAATGGATAGAACTTTTTAATTCTTTTGAAAAAGAGGAGAAAGAAAAAGAATATTTAGGAAAAATATATACTAAGTATGAAGTATATATGAGAATTATATCAAATTGTCCAATGGGACTTGAGCAAACGATGAGAGTAACTACGTCATATTTACAATTAAAAACTATATATATGCAAAGAAGACATCATAAGCTGAAAGAAGATTGGGGAAATTTCTGTGATTGGTGTTTAACTCTTCCTCACTTTGAAGAGTTTTGTTTAAAAAAATAAAAGAGAAAAGGCTAATCAAAATTAAATTTTGATTAGCCTTTTTTTATTTACTAAAAGAATCGCTAAATCCTTTAAATAAAATAGCAATAGAGTAAGCTCCAATATCAATTGTACCTATAGTTTTTTCTTGATAATTTTTAGCTGTTCCAAATTTAGCCATATAATTTTTAGTTTTGATAGCTCCTTTTTCAGCTTCTTTATAGGCGATTAAAAACATTTGAGTTATTGACTCGCCACTATAACCTTTAATATACTCAACAGCGGGAATATAAGCATCAAGGAATGTCTTATCACCTAATCCAGCAGGAGTAAGTTCAAATACTTCTGATAAAGATTTAGAAAACATCTCTTTTAAATTTTCTTTAGTTAAAGTAGTTTCATTTGTTAAAGGAGTTCCAAGACCAATAAAAAGATTACCCCATAATGGACCACTAGTACCATAAACACATGCAATAACTTCCTCTCCTAAAGAAGTGAAGAATCTTTTAATAGATATATTTTCTTCCCAGTTTTCAACTTTAGTTTCTAAAATTTTTCCGATTTTACAAGTGACTAATCCATAATTTCTTTTTTCAAATAGAGCATCTATTTTAGTTATTTCATCACTATGTAGTATTAGTTCTTTTGAAGCTGATAAAAGCATTTTTTTTAAATTATTTCTAGTAAGTTCTTTCATAAAAATTCCTCCAAAAAAATTATTTATTTAAGTCCAGTAATCTCTAATATTTTATTGAAAATCAAAAATGTATCATTTATATTAATAGAATTTAAAGAGCTATCTTTTAAAATATCTTCAACATCAGTTACATAAAAAAGTAAATTTTTAGGATTAGAAACAGGATTTACTCCAGTTTTCTTTCTAATAATCTCTATTTTAGGGAAAGGCTCATGTTTAAAATCTTCTAATAAAATAAAATCATACTCTTTAAATTGATTTAAATAATCAAAAAAATTGTTATTAGTTTTTTCTTTTAAAAGAATGTAGTTATTTTTAGAAAATATAAGAGCACCATGAGCACCAGCAACATTGTATTTATTTATATTTTCGTCTAAACAATTAAAATTAAACTCTGAGTTATATTTAACTACACCAACCTTATAATTAGCTTCTTTAGAATACATAAGAAGCTCTCTGATTAAAGTTGTTTTTCCAACTCCTTTAGTTCCAGAGATACAGATAAAAGGTTTGTTACCTGCAAATGTAAGTAAAGATTTAAAATCTTTTAATGTATTAATATTTTGAAGAATTCTATTTATATCAAATGTAGTATAATTTAAATCAATATATTTAACATTAAGTTCCCTAAAAATTTCAGCTATTCTATAATTTTTATCTAAAATAAAACGTTCAATAGTATTTAATGAACTTTTATTATAGATTCCTAATAAAGGATACATTTTTCCTTTTGAATCTCTCACAATAATAGCATCAAAATCATTGGAGTGAAAATTAAGTATATAATCTATAAATTCTTTTGTGATATTAGGCATATCACAAGTTGTAACAAAGATAGAATCAGATTGACAGTGCATTAGACCTTGATATATTCCTTCAACAGGACCAATATCTGAGATTTTATCAGTTATAATCACCCCGCGAGGAATTATAAAATTTTGATCTTTATTAATAGAAACCATAATATTTTCAAAATCAAAAAGCTCATCAGTTATTTTTTCTAAAAAATTTCTATTAGAGTCATATTTTAATAGAGCTTTATCTGTAAAATTCATTCTAGAACTTTTTCCACCAGCTAGAATGAGAGCATCAATATTTGTAATTTTATCCATGTTAAAACCTCCTAAATTTATAGATTACGAAGCAACACTTAAATTTTTAACAAGAATTGATGGAGAACCAACAGCAGAAAGATTAAATTCTAAATCATTACCAACATACTGGATATTTTTAAGTAAATCAAAGAAGTTTCCAGCAAGAGTAATCTGATTTAATGGTTTATCTATTTGTCCATTTTTAATTAAGAAACCTTCAGTAGCAAGAGAAAAATCTCCAGAGATAGAGTTTAATCCAGAGTGAAGTCCTGAAAAACCAGTGACTAAAATACCATTTTCTACTTTTCCTAATAATTCTTGAAAACTTAAATGTCCTTTTTCTAAATAAAAATTAAAAGGAGAGATTCCCATAGTGCCTTTATACCCTCCTTTAGAAGCATTACCAGTAGTTTCAATATTATCCTTTTTAGAAGTTTTTAAATTATGTAAAAATGTTTTTAAAGTACCTTTATCTACAAGTTTTTTTTCAATAGTTGGGACTCCTTCAGCATCAAATGGGGCACTGCCATATCCATCTTTTAAATGAGGATTATCAACAATAGTTACATTTTCATTGGCAACTATCTCATTTAAATGTCCTTTAAATTTAGATACTCCTTTTTGCACAGCCTCAGCAGAAAATATTCCACTCATAGCTCCTAATAGATCAGCAAAGGTATCATTTTTTATAATTATTTGGTAATTTTGACTATCCACATTGATAGAATTAAGTTTAGAAAGAGCTTTATTTACTGCTTTTTTTGATAACTCAATTGGATTCATTGTATTAAAATCTCTTGTGACAATATATGCTGAATCATTTTTTAAAGATTCACCATCTTGAACAACTACAGAGATATATGCATATATTGAATTGCCTTTATGATTTAGATAAAGGCCTTTTGAGTTTTTAATAATAACCTCACTTGCTCCACTTCCAATAGCACAATAATTAACGCTTTTAACTCTTTTATCCATAGAAAGAGCGGTTTTTTCAGCAGTTATTAAAAAATCTATTTTTTCTTGAACACTAACATTATTTAAATTTTCATTAAAAGAATCAATATGCTCATATTTTTTAATTTCCCCATAGATATCAATAATATCGTCATTTTCAATTATTTTAGCATTGGTAATTGCCGTTTCAATAAGGGGAATAATATCATTTTCTTCAAGAGATTCAGTATATGAATATCCCATTTTATTGTTAAATTTAACTCTAAAAGATATTCCCATATTTTGTGAGTCTGAAAAGGTATCAACTTCATTATTAAAAACTTTAATTGATTGACTTTCAGAGGATACAAAATAAATTTCAAAATCTTTGAGATTCATTTCATTAGCTTTTATAAAAACTTTATCTATAAATTTTTTTATTTCCATATGACCTCCAAAATAAATTTATAATTGATTATACCTCTTAAGAGGAAAAATATAAAGAGTAGTTTAAAAAAAATTATGATATAATTAAAAAAACAATACCTTATAAGGGGGCTAAAATGTATAGATTATGTTTAGTTACAGATAGAGAAATACTTGACAATAAAGATTTATATAAAACTATTGAAGGGGCTGTTGAAAATGGAGTAACAATGGTTCAATTAAGAGAAAAAAATATCTCTATAGATAGTTTTGTAGAAATAGGAAAAAAATTAAAAAAAATAACAGATAGATTATCTGTTCCTTTAATAATAAATGATAATGTGGAAGTAGCTAGATTAATAGATGCTAGTGGAGTACATTTAGGACAAAGTGATATGAGTATAGAAAAAGCTCGAAAAATTTTAGGAGATAATAAAATAATAGGTTTATCTGTTTCAAATTTAGAAGAAGCTAAAAATTCTGTAAAGGAAAAAATAGATTATATTGGAGTTGGTCCAATATATGCAACAGGAAGTAAAAAAGATGCTGCAACTCCTATGGGATTAGCTATGCTAAAGAAAATAAAGGATGATTACAATATACCTGTAATAGCTATTGGAGGAATTAACTCTTTAAATGTTGAAGAAGTTATAGATAATGGAGCTGATGGAGTTGCAATTATATCTGGGATTTTAGCAGCAGAAAATCCATCTAAAAAATCTAAAGAGATATTTGATAAGATAAATAAAAGAATATTTTTGAATAAAATAACAAAAAATTTAGAAAATATAAAAAGTAAAACACCTTTAGTTTACCATTTAACAAATACAGTAACCATAAATGATTGTGCAAATATAACCTTAGCAATGGGAGGGTCACCTCTTATGTCTTTTTGTTTAGAAGAGATGGAAGAGATAATTAGTTTTGCTTCTTCTGTTATTATAAATATAGGAACAATGGAAAAAGAGATGGTTTCTATGGCTGTAGAGGTGGCTAAAATTGCAAATAGACAATTAAAACCATTGATATTAGATCCTGTTGGAGTAGGAGCAACTAATGCAAGAAAAGAGCTTATAGAAGAGATATTGGAAAAGAGTTATGTGGATGTAATAAAAGGAAATTTATCAGAAATTAAAACAATATTATATGAGGTATCTAATTCAAGAGGAGTAGATGCTCTAGATAAAGCAGATATAAATACAAAGGATATAATCTTAAATGGAGCTAAAAAATTAGGATGTATACTTGCTGTAACAGGAGAGATAGATTATATTTCTGATGGAAATAAATTAATAGAGATATATAATGGAAATAAGGTGATGGAAAAAGTATCAGGGGCAGGATGTATGATTAACTCTTTAATTGGAAGTTCAATAGGAGCAAATGGAATTACTCTTGAAAGTGTGTCTCTTGGAGTTTTAGCAATGTCTGTATGTGGAGAAATTGCGTGTAGAGGTAACGAAAATAAAGGAAGTGGAACTTTAAAAAGTAGAATATTTGATGAAATAGTAAGTTTAAATGGAGATATTTTGAAAAAAGAGGAAAAAATAAAAATTTATTAATATAAATTTTAGGAGGCCAGTTAAATGTTAGATCAAAAATTAATTGAAGATATTTTAGGAGAAGCTCTAACTACAGGAGGAGATTTTTCAGAGGTTTTTATAGAAAATAAAAGTGGAGATTCATTTTATTTAGTTGATGGGAAAGTAGAACAAGCTATTGCAGGAAAAGATTTTGGAATAGGAATTAGAATATTTAAGGGGTTATTTTCAGTATATGCATATACAAATGATATGAGTAGAGAGAATTTAATAAAAACAGCTAAAAAAGCGGCTCAAGCAATAAAGGGAACAAAAGAGGATATAACAATAAATTTATTAAAAAAAGATATTGAAAATAATAATAAAATTTTATTGATGCCTTCAACTGTAAAAAAAGATGAAAAAATAGATGTTATGAGAGAGGCTTATGAAGCTGCAAAAAATTATGATGAGTGTATTAGTCAAGTAAGGATTAATTACAATGATTATACTCAAAATGTTTTAATAGCAAACTCTGAAGGTGCTTATGTAGAAGACAGTAGAACAAGAAGCAGAATAGGAATAGAAAGTATTGCATCTAAAATGAATGAGATGCAAACAGGAAGTTATAGACCTGGAGCTTCAAAAGGATTTGAATTTTTTAAAGAGATAGATGTGAAAGAGTATGCAAAAGAGGCTTCAAGAATAGCAAAAACTATGTTAAATGCAGAATATGCTCCAAGTGGAAAAATGCCAGTTATTATTGATAATGAATTTGGAGGAGTAATATTTCATGAAGCTTGTGGTCATGGATTAGAAGCAACAAGTGTAGCTAAAGGGCTTTCAGTTTTTGCTGGAAAGTTAGGTGAAAAAGTTGCAAGTGATGTTGTATCTGCTGTGGATGATGGAACTCTTTCAAATGAGTGGGGATCAGCAAATGTAGATGATGAAGGAACACCAACAAAGAGAAATTTATTAATAGAAAATGGAATTTTAAAAGGATATATGATAGACAAATTAAATGGAAGAAGAATGGGAATGGAGAGTACTGGAAGTTCTAGAAGACAATCATATAAATTTGCTCCTACTTCAAGAATGACAAATACTTTTATATTAAATGGAAACTCTAAGATAGAAGATATGATTAAAAATACAGAAAAAGGAATATATGCTAAATATATGGGTGGTGGATCAGTAAACCCTAGTACTGGAGATTTTAATTTCTCTGTTATGGAGGGATATATTGTGGAAAATGGAGAGATAAAAGAACCTGTAAGAGGAGCAACATTAATTGGAAATGGACCTGATATTTTAAATAAAATAGAGATGGTTGGAGATAATTTAGGACATGGACAAGGGATGTGTGGATCAGTTTCAGGAAGTATTCCAGCAAATGTAGGTCAACCTACAATTAAAATTAGTGAAATAGTAGTTGGGGGGAGATAAAAAAAAGTAGGTGGATTAAAATCCATCTACTTTTTTTCTATAATTGACTCAATTACATCTTCTATACGATCGATACATCTACCACAAGATGTTCCAGCTCCAGTTGCATCTAGAATTTCTATAGTTGTTGATGCTCCATTATCTATAACTCTAAAAATATCTTCAAGAGATATATTTTTGCAGTAACATAAAATTGTATTTTTATCCATTTAAACCTCCTAAAAAATTATATTTTAATTATACTTTTTTAGTGTTGTATAGTCAAGATAAAATTACATTTCACTTTTAATTCCAAGTTTTATTAAAATCCAGTTAGTGGGATATGCAGTAATGAATCCACAAGCCATAGCAATTTGCATCATAAACCAAAACTCAATTTTAAAAGGAGAGATTCTACCAAATAAGCAGTATATAACAATGGCCATCCATCCATACATTCCAATTTGCCAAGATGTTAAAGAAAAGAAATCTATTTTTAGAGCTCTTATCCATATTTTAAGTCCTGTTTGTCCAAGCATAGGAGAGATAGCATAGTATTGAAAAGCAACTCCAATAATTAGTGCAAATATGTATGCTAAAGTCCAATCTCCAAAAGTTAGATTTTTAAAAATAGTAAATGGAAAAATCATAAAAATCCAAGGAGTAACTAAATCCGCAAGTGAGCATCCAGCTCCACAATGAAAAGTTCCTGAAATAACACTTTGCCAAAAAGGTTTTTTTGACATATTCATATTGCTCATATCCATATTTGACATATCCATCTTCATAGAGGAATCTTTTACTTCTCTACCTATTTTATAATAAATAAGTAATCCTAAAAGACTACACCAAAGAGCATTAATTGGCCAAACATATTTCATAATTTTCATAGATTGTGGATTTTTTTTAATATCAAAGTAAATTATGAAAAAAGATAAAATACCAAGAATTATTGAAATTATAGATAGATAATGTAACCATGTTGGAAAAATTATATTCATAAAAATCACCTCTTTATTTTATAGTAACAATAGAAAGACAAAAAGTATAGAGATAGAAAGAAATAAAGAGTTTTCTTTAGATAAAAGATTTAAAAAATAATAATTCGCTTGAAAATTAAACATTTAAATAAAATAAATACTTTTAATTGACTAAAAGTATTTATTTTATTATTATATTTGTAATACATAAATATTTAAACTAGGGGGATATAATGAGAGTAGATATAGGCAGAATAGAAAGAAATTTGAATGAATTGAATAAATTTAATACTACAGTTGGAAATGGATGTACAAGATTTTCTTATACAGAGGAAGATAAGAAATCAAAAGATTTTTTAATAGAAAAAATGAAAAAAATAGGAATGGATGTATGGTATGACTCAATTGGAAATCTTCATGGAAGATTAAATGGTGTAGGAGAAAATAAAAAAATAGTTTTAAGTGGATCACATATAGATACAGTGCCTAACGGTGGGAGATTAGATGGGAATTTAGGAGTCATTGGTGCTTTAGAAGTTGGAAAAGTTTTATTTGAAAATAAAAAAGAATTATATCATGATTACGAGGTAGTTGTATTTGTTGAAGAAGAGGGAGCTCACTTTGGAACAAACCTAATTGGAAGTAAGGCTATTGTGGGAAAAGTAGATCTATCTTTAATGGAAAAAATAAAGAATAAAAAAAACGAAACAATGTATGAATTAATGAAAAAATCGGGATTTATTCCTGAAAATATAAAAGATAGTATTATTGAAAAAGAATCTTTAAAGTGCATGGTAGAACTTCACATAGAGCAAGGAAGGGTATTGGATATTGAAAAGAAATCTGTGGGAATTGTAAAGGGAATTGTTGGTCTTAGATGGTTACAAATAAATATAATAGGTGAATCTAATCATGCTGGAGCAACGCCTATGGGATATAGAAAAGATCCAATGGTACAAGTTGGGAAAATAGCATATGAACTTCCTGAAATAGTAAATTCTCATAAGGATTCATCAATTGTAGCTACTGTTGGAAAAATAGAATGTTTTCCAAATCAAACAAATGTTATTGCTAAAAATGTTCAGTTTACAGTTGATTTACGTGGAATAGATGAAGAAAAATTAGATTTAATTGAAGAGGAATTAGAGAAAAAATTAAAAAAATTAGAGGAACTGGGATATTCATATGAAGTAAAGAGACTAGCTTATGCTAAAGCTGTAAAATCTTGTGATAATATTTTAAATATTATTAATGAAGAAAGTAAAAAAATGAATATAAAAACACAGGAGATGTATAGTGGAGCTAATCATGATACAAGTTTAATGGGAGAGATAACAAATGTAGCAATGATATTTGTCCCTAGTATTGATGGAAGAAGTCATTGCAAAGAGGAACATACACATAGTGAGGATATTGAAAATGGATGTAATGTTTTGTTAAATACAATTTATAGATTATGTATGGAAAAATAAGAGTATAAGGAGAAAAAATTGAAAAAAATATTAGGAATAACAGGTGGAGTATTAATTGTTTTAGCTTTAATTATAGGAAAATCTTTGGAAAAAATACCAGCAGGGTATGTGGGAGTTATTTACTCTCCAAGTGGAGGAATAAAAGAAAAAACACTTTCTCAAGGATGGCATTTTGTAAATCCATTATATAAAATAACAGAGTACACAATATCAACAGAGCAAGCATATTTATCAAGAGATACAAAAGAGGGAAGTATAGAGGATGATTCATTTTTTGTACCAACAAGTGATGGTAAAATGGTAAATGTTGATTTAGAATATTCATATAGGTTTGATCCTGATAAAGTAACTATGGTTTTTACAAAGTTTAGAGGAAAAACAGGAGATGTTATTCAAAAAACATTTATGAGAGGGAAAATAAAAACTTGGGCATCAGAGGTAACATCTAAGTTTAATGTTTTAGACATATACGGTTCTCAAAGAACAAGATTAAATACTTTAGCTTATGAACATATAAGAGATGAATTTAAAAAATATGGAATAATTATAGAATCTGTTAACTTTAGTAGAATTGGCCTTGATTTAGCAACTGAAAAAGCTATTCAATCAAGAGTAAATGCTCAACAAGAACTAGAAAAACAAAAAATTGAAAAAGCTAAAGCAATAATTGAAGCAGAGAGAAAGGCTATTGAAGAAGAGGGAAAGAGAAAAGTTCTATTAATTCAAGCCAAAGCTGAGGCAGAAAGTATAACATTAAAAGCAAGAGCTATAGCTGAATCAAATGAAAAAATATCAAAATCACTAACAAAAGAATTAGTAAACTATGAAGCTATAAAAAAATGGGATGGAAAGTTACCTCAAGTTACAGGAGATTCTACGCCATTAATTGATATAAAAGGGTTATAGTTTTAGAAATTGAAATTTTTTGACTTTTTATGTGTAAATAGGTTATACTATATAGAATAAATTAAAGAAAAAGAGGAATGTTATGAAAAAGAGAATGTCAGCTTTAGGTCAATATATAGTAAAGCAAACAGGTAAACCATTTAACTTTAAATTAGTTAAAACAAGTACAATTTATAAAGGTATTTTATTTACAGTTGGAGCAGATGATTACCTAATAACAGATGATAGAAGAGAGTTATTAGGAACTATAGAAGTTATAGAAATGAAAACAGCAATTGATTATCCAACGAAATTAGCAAGAAAATATACTCATGCTAAATTTGATAAAATAGGAAAGAAAAAAGAGGATTCAATAGTGGTTGATGGTGTTAGATATATCATTATAAAGCTATAAATTTCGATTTTAGTAGAGAGACATGTGCTCTCTATTTTTTTGTTGAAAATTAGAAAAGGGAGAATATAGATGAAAAAATATTTATATGTATTTAATTATCCAAGATTAGAAGAGGGTATTTGTTTAATGGAAATGAGAACTTTATTTGAAAAAGATATTATTGAAAAAGAGATTTTTTCAAATAAAAATATAGATGTGTCAGACAGTGTTTATATTAATTTTAAAATAGAAATACTTCACATGGATGAAAAATTTGAGAATATAGTAGAAAAAATAAAAAAAGAAAAAATAATAATGGAAGAGTTTAAAGTAGAATATTATAAAATAGGAAATGATGAGACAGAATATGCAGAAAGAATAAAAAAAACTAGGAGCATAGGACTAGAGGTTCAAGGGGAACCTAATATGAAAAATCCAAAAACAATTTATGGAATAGTGAAAGTTAAGGATATTTGGATTTTAGGGATTTATAAAAAAAACAATTTTTTATGGAATAGCAGAGTAAAAAAACCGATGTCATATTCAAATTCTTTAGGAGTATCTTTAGCAAAATCAGTAATAAATTTAGCAACATGTGGAGATAGAAATATATCAATAATAGATCCTTGTTGTGGAATAGGAACTATTTTAATAGAAGCTTGTAAAATGAATGTAAATATAGAGGGATATGAAATAAATAAGAAGATATATGAAAATGCTAAAATTAATTTAAAATTCTATAATTGTAATGTTGAAATTACAAATGGAGATATGCATGAAATTGCAAAAAAATATGATTCATCAATATTAGATATACCTTATGGAATTTTTAGTCATATAACTAAAGAGGAACAACAAAGTTTAATAAATAAAACTAGAGAAATTTCAAAGAGATTAATATTGATTAGTTTTGAAGATCTTGACTATATGATAGAGAAAGCTGAATTTAAAATAATTGATAGATGTGAAATACCTAAAGGAAATTTTAAAAGATATATATATACATGTATGTAAATAAAATATAAATACCTCTTGACAAAAAAAGAATAATATAATATATATTTGTACTAAGTTATTTAAGAATACGTATGCAAATAAATTATAAATTTTTTTTTGGGAGGGAAAATGAAAAAGATTTGTGCAATTTTAGTAATGTTTTTAGTTATGTTAGGGTGTGGAAAAGAAAAGAAAAAAGAGATTGTAATGTCTATTTGGGAAGGAACTGGAGAAGAGTATTTAATAGAAACAAATAGTCTGGTTGATGCTTATTCAAAGGTAAATCCAGAAGTAATATTGAAAATAGAAAAAATACCAGCAACAGACTATGATACAGCAATGAAAATTAGAAATACAGCCAATCAATTGCCTGATATTTTTGCAATAAGAAATAAACATATGTATACATATAAAGATTCTGTAATTGATTTATCAAACACAAAAGCAGCAAAAGTAAATGAATTTGCAGAAGCTTATAGTATTGATGGTAAAAATTTAGGACTTGCTATGTATGGATTTAATGAATTTGTTTATTATAGAAAAAGTGTTTTTAATGAGTTAGGATTAGAAGTGCCAAAAACTTGGAATGAATTTTTAAATGTTGTAAATGTTATTGGGACACAAACAGATACAATACCTTTAGCTATAGGAGGAAAAGATCTATGGACAACATATCCATTTGGACAATTCTTACCTTATTTAGTTAAAGGTGGAGATAATATTTTAAATGTAATGGGAGATTCAAATGATCCTTTTGTGCCAGGACATCCAGTTTATGAAGGGTATAAAAAAACAAATGAATTATTTACTTTAAAACCAGCAGGAAATGATCCATTAGGATATGGTTGGAGCCAAGAAACAAGTATGTTTTTATCTAAAAAAGCAGCTATGATGGCAGCAGGCCAGTGGTATTATACAGACTTTATGAAAGAAGCCCCAGAAGAAGCAAAGGGAGATTTAGGTTTATTTCTTATGCCAACAAGAGATACAGAATCTGATCCATTTAGATATTTTGTAACAGGAGAGGTTTTCTTATCTGTACCAAAAGCTTCTAAAATGCAAAAAGAAGCTGTTGCGTTTTTAGATTGGTTCTTTACAAGTGAATATTACACTGGATATATTAATCATATGCAAGTATTACCATCTGTAGCTGGAGTAAAAGTTGAGAATAGTCCTTTTATATCTGTATTAGAAGGTCATGATAATCTTGAGCCAGTTTATCAAATTCCAGGAAAAGAGAATTTTACAAAAATAAAAAATGCTGCACGTTATGATCAAAATCAGTTATCTCAATTTTTATTAAGTGGTGGAGACTTTGATTCTTTAATGGCAGAATGGAATAAAAAATGGAAAGAGACTAAGGCAAAAGTTATTGGGGGATAAAATGAAAGAAAATAATGTAGTATTGGAAAATCCTAAAAAAAGTAGTTTAGGGACACAAAATATTAGAGAAAAAGCAGTTAATTTTTTTCAAAATAGAGATAATCAAAAGTTTTTACTTCTTGTGACTTTTTTGATGATTCCGACTATAATGCTTTTTTCATTTATTATTTACCCTGCATTAAAACTAATATATATAAGTTTTACAGATTGGAATGGAGTATCACCAACATATAACTATATAGGTTTTGACAATTATAAAAATTTATTTACAGCGAAACATTCGTGGATCACATTAAAGGCTAATAGTGTTTATTTTATCCTTCATTTTTTATTAATTCCAGTGGAGCTATATATAGCTTTTCTATTAGATAGGTATATAAAAGGGAGTGAATTTTTTAAAAGTGTTTTCTTCATGCCTTATATAATAAATGGAGTTGCAGTAGCATATATGTTTTCATTTTTATATAGTTCAGAAGATGGAGTGTTAAATGGAGTATTAGCTCTTATGAATATAGGCAAAGTTGGATGGTTAAGTGATGCATCTATAGTTAATTTTTCTTTAACTATAGTTTCTTTATGGAGATTTACAGGGATGCCTATAATCTTATTTTTAGCTGGATTACAATCAATTTCAAAGGATATGTTAGAAGCGGCAGAAATTGATGGAGCTAGTGTTTTTCAACAATTTTATCAAATAATAATACCGAATATTAAAACAGTTTTAAGTATAGTTTTATTTTTAAATGTTAGAGGAGCTTTAATGGTATTTGATATTCCTTTTGTTATGACAAGTGGAGGACCTAATGAAAGTAGTACAACATTTGCTTTAAATCTTGTGAAAACAGCATTTGAATTTGAAAATTTTGGATTATCATCATCAATGGCAATAGTGTTAATATTTATGATAATAATTTTATCTAAAATTCAAAATAAAATGTTAAATATAAAGGAGTAATTATGAGAAAAACTAATAAGATTTTTGATATATTTAATCATACACTATTTGTTATATTTAGTTTAATAGTAATAATGCCATTGGCAATAACATTTTTTTCATCTTTTAAAACACCTATCCAAATAGCAAGTGAAAGTGTTTTATCTTTTCCATCACCTTTTACACTGGAAAATTATATTGATGTATTTAAGGATGGAAATGTATTAACAGCTGTAAAAAATTCAACAATATTAGTTGTAGCAGCAGTTGTAATAAACTCTTTACTTGCAAGTATGGTAGCTTATTCATTAAGCAGATTTGAATTTAAATTAAAAAGATTTTTCTTTTTTCTTTTAAGTGTAGGAATGCTTTTACCTGGATTTATAGCTGAAATAACAAGATTTGGAATTATAGCTAAACTTGGAGTTTATGATACATTACTTGCACCTCTATTAATTTATGTGGGAACAGATTTAATGCAAATATATATTTATAAACAATTTATTGATCAAATTCCTTTTTCAATAGATGAAAGTGCTATGATGGATGGTTGTTCATATTTTACAATATATTGGAAAATAATATTTCCTATGATAGTACCAGCAACAGCAACACTTGCGATTTTAAAAACTGTAGCAGTTTTAAATGATATGTTTACGCCATATTTATATATGCCAAGTCCTAAAAATGCAACATTGACAACTATGCTTATG
>SAMEA5043656__coassemble_149_pt1 | contig 16578 bp, 14 predicted proteins | sample SAMEA5043656__metabat2_low_PE_002 | metagenome-assembled genome bin SAMEA5043656 (sample SAMEA5043656) | Gadus morhua | reverse complement strand
AATCTAAAAAATTGGATGGTTTTTGAAAAAATCCAAACTGGCAGTAAAAATATAAGGGGTAAGAGAGAAAAAGTCCTTTTTTAGGCCTAGAACAAGCAACATAAAAAAGTCTTTTCTCCTCTTCTAAATTAGATACTGTACTAAAAAGAGAGGGAAGAATACCATCTAGTAACGTCGGAAGAAAAACGAAATCCCATTCAAGACCTTTAGCACTATGTATTGTTAAAATATCAATATTTTTAAAATGTTTAAAATATTCCTTATATAAAGTTACTAAAAAATTATTTCTAAAAAGTATGGCAATAGAGGAGGAATCCTCTTTTTTTACTATGTTTTCAATTTTAAGAAGAATGCCGTTGTATTCATCTTGAAAAGTCTTAAAAATATGAATCTCTGGTTTTTCAAAATCTTTTAAATTGGAAATAAGCTCTTTTTTAAAGGAAAATTTTAGTGTTTTAGATATATGATTAGTAAAATTTATAAGACTTGGTGTACTTCTAAAGTTTTCTTTTAAAAGAATAGTTCTAGTATTTTTAAAAAAATAGGGAAAATTAAAAAAATTATCAACAAGAGCTCCTCTAAAGGAGTAGATACTTTGAAAGTCATCACCTACAGCAAAGATATTTTCACATTTTAAAAGTTTTAAAAGTTCAATTTGAAAGGGATCAGTATCTTGAAACTCATCTACCATAATATGTGAAAATGGAAGTGGTATATCTTTAATTTTAAGTAACTCTATAAAATTAAAGATAAGATCATGGAAAGAGAGAAGATTTTTTTCTTTTTTAATTTTTTCAAAGTTTGAAAAAGCTAAAAAAATAATCTCCTTTTCTTTTTTATTAAATGCTTTAAATCTATTTTTAAATTCTAAAGTGTTATAAGTAAAAAGATATAGGAGGGAGAGTAAATCCTCTATAGATATGAATTTTATATGTTTAAATATTTTAAGAGTTTCATTTCTATTAATAATACTAAAATTTTTATTAACACTAAATTTTTTCAGAAACTTATAGGCAAAGGAGTGAAAAGTCTCAATAACCACATTAGTATTTGGAGAGTGCTCTTTTATTCTATTTTTTAATTCTAAAACAGCTTTATTTGTAAAGGTTAAAATAAGAATATTTTCATCTGAAATTCCAAGTTTAAGAAGAACTAAGGTTCTGTAAATAATAACTCTAGTTTTTCCAGTTCCAGCTCCTGCTATAACTAAATAGTTACCATATAAATTTGTTACGGCAATTAATTGATCAAAATTTAAAGAGTTTTTTAGATGGAAATTGGGAAATTCACTATTTTTAAGTAAATTTTCATTTAAATTTTCAATTTTAATTTTTGTTAAAAGCATAGAATCTCTCCTTTAAAATACTAGAGTTTTTTAAAGTATACCTCAAAGGAATAGAAAAAGCAAAAAAATAAAAAATGAACAAAAATTCAAAAAATAAAGGCTGGTGATCAAAAATTAATGGTTAAAATTTTAAAAAAGTACCATTTTTTTTCTTGCACGTACACTAAAACACAAGTATACTAGCATTAAATAAAAAATAAAACTATATGGGAGTGATAATATGTCGATATTTGAAACAATAGAAAAAGTAAGAGCAGCTCAAAAAGAATATGCAACATTTAGTCAAGAACAAGTGGATAAAGTATTTAGAGAGGCCTCTTTAGCAGCTAACGGTGCTAGAATTAAACTTGCTAAATTAGCTGTAGAAGAAACTGGAATGGGAATTGTTGAAGATAAAGTTATAAAAAATCACTTTGCATCAGAATATATATATAATTCATATAAAGACACAAAAACATGTGGAACTTTAGAGATAGATGAAGCTTTCGGTGTTGAAAAAATAGCAGAACCAATTGGAGTAATAGCTGGAATAGTTCCAACTACAAACCCAACTTCAACAGCAATATTTAAGGCATTACTATCTTTAAAAACAAGAAATGGAATTATTTTTTCACCACATCCAAGAGCTAAAAAAGCAACTATTGAAGCTGCGAAAATTGTTTTACAAGCAGCAGTGAAAGCTGGAGCTCCAAAACATATAATTGGATGGATAGAGGAACCATCAGTTCAAGCATCAAATGATTTAATGAAAATGTCAGACCTTATATTAGCAACAGGTGGACCAGGAATGGTTAAGGCTGCTTATTCATCTGGAACTCCAGCAATAGGAGTAGGAGCAGGAAATACTCCAGTTGTAATAGATGAAAGTGCTCATATAAAAATGGCAGTAAACTCAATTTTATTATCAAAAACATTTGATAATGGAGTAATATGTGCTTCTGAGCAATCTGTAATTGTACCAGCTTCAAAATATGAAGAGGTTAAAAAAGAGTTTATATCTAGAAATGCTTATATTCTAAAAGGTGATGAAGTTGATAAAGTAAGAAAGACAATAGTGATTGATGGAAATTTAAATGGAGATATAGTGGGACAAAGTGCATATAAGATAGCTAAAATGGCTGGAGTAAATGTACCAGAGGAAACTAAGGTATTAATAGGAGAGGTTGAATCTGTTGAGTTAGAGGAAGCTTTCTCTCATGAAAAATTATCACCAGTTTTAGCAATGTATAAATATAAAACTTTTGAAGAAGCTGTTAAAAAAGCTGATAGATTAGTTGAATTAGGTGGAATGGGACATACTTCTGTAATATATGCAGATGAATTAGATGCTAAAGAACATATAGATCTATTTTCAAAGACAATGAGAACAGGAAGAATTCTTGTGAATATGCCAGCAGCTCAAGGAGCAATAGGAGATGTATTTAACTTTAAACTAGCTCCATCTCTAACACTAGGTTGTGGATCTTGGGGAGGAAATGCTGTGTCAGAAAACGTAGGAGTAAAACATCTAATGAATATAAAAACAGTTGCAAAAAGAAGAGAAAATATGCTTTGGTTTAGAGTACCAGAAAGAGTTTATTTTAAATTTGGATCTCTTCCAGTGGCTTTAGAGGAGCTAAAAGGAAAGAAAAGAGCTGTAATTGTAACGGATCAACAACTTGCAACGTTAGGATACACAGATCACATAACAACAATTTTAGAAAAAGTTGGAGTGGACTTTAGAGTTTTCTCAGATGTTCAAGCAGACCCTACTTTAAGTGTAGTTGAAAAAGGTGCAGAACTTATGAGACATTATAATCCTGATGTAATAATAGCCCTTGGTGGAGGTTCAGCAATGGATGCTGCTAAGATTATGTGGGTAATGTATGAACACCCAACAGTTGATTTTAAAGATTTAGCAATGACATTTATGGATATTAGAAAAAGAATAGTAAAATTCCCTAAAATGGGAGAAAAAGCTGAGTTTTGGGCAGTGGCAACATCAGCAGGAACAGGATCAGAAGTTACTCCATTTGCTGTAATTACAGATGATGAAACTGGAGTAAAATACCCTCTTGCAGATTATGAAATAACTCCAAATGTAGCAGTGGTAGACCCACAACTTATGTTATCTATGCCAGCTGGTTTAACAGCAGCATCAGGAATAGATGTTGTAACTCACGCTGTTGAAGCTTATGTTTCAATAATGGCTTCTGAGTTTACAAATCCAATGGCTCTTGAAGCAACAAGACTTTGTTTTAAATATCTACCTGAGTCAGTAAAAGGTGGAGCTCATGCAAGAAAAGCTAAGGAAAAAATGGCAAATGCTTCTTGTATGGCTGGAATGGCATTTTCAAATGCTTTCTTAGGTGTTTGTCACTCAATGGCTCATAAATTAGGAGCAGCTTTCCATATACCTCATGGAACAGCAAATGCACTACTTCTTGATGAAGTAATTAGATTTAATGCTACAGATAAACCATTTAAAATGGCAGGATTTGCTCAGTATAAATATCCAAGTGCGAAGAAAAGATATGGTAAATTAGCAGATTACTTAGGATTTACAAAGGGAGATGAAACACCAGAAGAGAAAGCTAAGATTTTAAGAAAGAAAATTAAAGAGTTAAAAGATGAAATTGGAATTAAACCTACAATAGCAGATTATGGTATAAGTGAGCATGAATTTTTATCTAAACTAGATAAAATGGTAGAGGATGCTTTTGATGATCAGTGTACAGGGGCTAATCCAAGATACCCTATGATGAGTGAGTTAAAAGAGATGTATTTAAGAGCATATTATGGTGTAGATAAATATAAAAAAATAAAAAGTGAAAAAGATCAAAAGAAAAAATAAAAGATATTAAAAAAGCTTCTCTAGGGAAGCTTTTTTACTTTACTCTTTTCCAAATTTGTTTCTTTCCAATAAGGCCTAAACTATCTAAGCTACCTTTAACAATAATGGTATTAATGTTCTTAAAAGTTATAGAACAATGGTATATCTTACCATTTTCAGGATTGTATATAGATCCATCTTCTAACTTGTTTTTATCCTTATTATATGTGAAATTATAAACGAACTTTGAGCCTACTAAAGTTTTATTTTTTAAGTTTGGATCTGGATTTTTAAGGTCCATTTTTTTCATTCCAGAATACTTTTCATTTGCCCCATACACTGGTATAGTTAAGTTGTCAATAATACCATAAAACTTGTTGTTTTCTTCATGGAATTGAACGATTATTTGATTTCCGTTATCTGCTTTTTCTGTTATCCACTTTCCTAAAATATCGCTCTCTTTTCCAAAGGCTAAAGTACCCATTAGAAGAGAAAGAATAAGAATAAATTTTTTCATAAAACCTCCTAAAATTCAAATTAAAAATATTATAACAGGTGTTATACAAAAAATCAACTTGATAATAAAAATACAAAATAAAAATATTTTTTCCTTTTTTATGAAATATAAAAATAATTTATTTTTTTTATGAGTTCCATTTATTAAATAAATTTGCTTGTTTTAGGTAAAAAGGGTATATTCTATTACAATATAAAATTATTGAATCTAAAAGTGAACAAGGGGGATAAAAATGAAAAAAAGTGTACTGTTATTAAGTGCTTTAGTTGCTTTCTTAGGTCTCAACACAGAAGCAAAGGCTGACAAAGATACAATAATCATAGCTCAAGGAGCAGATGCAAAGATACTTGACCCGCATAGAACAAATGATCAACCATCTTCAAGAGTAGCTGGACAAATATATGATTCATTGGTAAAACAAGATTCTAATATGAAAATTGTTCCAGGACTTGCAGAGAGTTGGACACAGGTTGATGATAGAACAACTGAGTTTAAACTTAGAAAAGATGTAAAATTCCACAATGGAAATCCTTTAACAGCAAAGGATGTTAAGTTTACACTTGATAGAATGAAGGCATCTCCAGAGGTTGCTCATATTATAGGTGCAGTATCTGAAATAGTGGTTGTAGATGAGAATACTGTTAGAATTAAAACAGAAAAGCCATTTGGACCATTACTTAGCCACCTATCTCACACAGCAGCTTCAATATTAAATCAAGAAGCAGTTGAAGAGTTAGGAGATAAATATGGACAAAACCCAGTTGGAACAGGACCATACCAATTTGTAAACTGGAGAGCTGGAGATAGAATAACTTTAAAAGCTAATCCAGATTATTATATGGGAGAGGCACCAACTAAAAATGTAATTTTCAGAAATATAGTTGAGGGGACAAATAGAACTATAGGTCTTGAAACAGAGGAAGTTGACGTGGCATATGATTTAGAGCCTATGGATAAAATGATGGTAAAAGATAATGATAGACTTGATTTCCAAGAGGAACCATCTCTGTCAATGGCATATATTGGATTTAACACTAAGAAAGCTCCATTAAATGATGTAAAAGTGAGACAAGCTATCTCTCATGCTATTAAAATAGATGATATTATAGAAGTTGCTTACCAAGGATCAGGACAAAAAGCTAACTCTCCAATTGGCCCAAAAGTATTTGGATATAATAAAGATGCAAAAACTTATGAGTATGATCAAGAGAAAGCTAAGGATTTATTAAAAGCAGCAGGACATGATAAAGGTTTAAAGATTAAACTTTGGACAAATGATAATCCAGTAAGAAGAGATATTGCTGTAATTGTGCAAGATCAATTAAAGCAAGTTGGAGTAGATGTTACAATTGAAACTTTAGAGTGGGGAGCTTATCTAGATGCAACAGCTAGAGGAGAGCATGATATGTTAATATTTGGTTGGGTTTCTGTAACAGGAGATGCTGATTATGGACTTGATCCACTATTTAATACAGCTAACCACGGTGGAGCTGGAAATAGATCATTCTTCTCGGATAAGAGAGTGGATGAGTTATTAGGACTTGCTAAGCATTCAACAGATGCAGCAAAAAGACTTGAGTATTACAATGAAGCTCAGGAGCTTATTCAAAATCAAGTACCTATTTTAACTCTTTTATACCAAACTCAAAATATTGGAAAGCAGAAAAATGTTAAAGGATTTAATATGAATCCAGCAGGACACCATAAAGTATACGGTGCTTATAAAGATTAATTTAATGTAAAGAGGAGGGGAACCTCCTCTTTATACAAAACTTAGAAAACTAAAAGGGGGAAGCGATGCATAAGTATGTAATGAAAAGAATACTATTATTAATCCCAGTATTGTTAGGGGTATCATTTTTAGTATTTACAATCATGTCATTTACACCAGGAGATCCTGCGCAGCTAATATTAGGAGAGAGTGCACCAGCAGAGGCAGTTGCACAATTGAGACTAGAGATGGGATTAAATGACCCTTTCATAATGCAGTATTTTAGATTTGTTAAAAATGCTATTGTTGGTGACTTTGGTCACTCATATACAACAGGTAGAGAAGTTTTTGGAGAGATATTTTCAAGATTTCCAAATACACTTATATTAGCAGTTCTAGGAATAATTATAGCTGTTTGCATAGGAATTCCTCTTGGAATTATATCAGCAACTAGACAATATACTTTTATCGATAGTATTAGTATGATTGGTGCATTACTTGGAGTTTCAATGCCAGTATTCTGGTTAGGATTAATGTTAATCTTAACATTCTCAGTTAATTTAAGATGGTTACCTTCTGGAGGATTTGATGGACTTGCAAGTTTGATACTTCCGTCAATAACATTAGGAGTTGGATCAGCAGCCATAATTACTCGTATGACTCGTTCATCTATGCTTGAAGTTGTAAGACAAGATTATATTAGAACAGCAAGAGCTAAAGGAGTAGCAGAAAAGGTTGTTATAAATAAACATGCTCTTAAAAATGCTCTTATTCCAGTAATCACAGTAATAGGATTGCAGTTTGGAGGACTTTTAGGAGGAGCAGTTTTAACAGAATCTGTTTATTCTTGGCCAGGAGTAGGAAGAATGATGGTTGATGCTATCAGACAAAAGGATACTCCTACAGTTTTAGCAGCAGTGGTTTTCTTAGCAGTTACATTTAGTATAGTTAACTTAGCAGTTGATATATTATATGCTTATGTAGATCCTAGAATAAAATCACAATATAAATAAGAGGGGTGAATAATCGTGTCTACATCAAATACAGTTAATTTAGATGGTAAAAGTGTTGGAGGAGATAAAAAAGTAAATGTAGCAAAAAAGAGAAGCCAATGGGCTGAACTTTGGAAGAATTTAAAGAAAAATAAAATGGCACTATTTGGACTTTTTATTATATCTGTAATAGTTTTCTTAGCAGTATTTGCAGATCAAATAGCAGATTATGATCAAGTGGTTATTAAACAAAATTTAAGATATAGATTAAAACCACCTTCAGCAGAGCATTGGCTTGGAACAGATGAGTTTGGAAGAGATATCTTTGCTAGACTTATTCACGGTGCGAGAGTTTCTCTTGCAGTTGGAGTTTTAGCAGTTGGGATAGCTATAGGAGCGGGAGGACTTTTAGGAGCTCTTGCAGGTTACTATGGTGGAAAATTAGATAATGTTGTAATGAGAATTATGGATGTTTTCTTAGCAGTTCCAAGTATCTTACTTGCAATAGCAATTGTTTCAGCTCTTGGACCAAATTTAGTTAACTTAATGGTAGCAGTTAGTATCTCTTCTATACCTAGATATGCTAGAATAGTAAGAGCATCTGTTTTATCAATTAGAGATCAAGAGTTTGTTGAAGCAGCTAGAGCAATCGGAGCAAGTGATGCTAGAATTATATTTAGACATATAATTCCAAATTCACTAGCGCCAGTAATTGTTCAAGGTACTTTAGGAGTAGCAGGAGCAATTTTATCAACAGCAGGTCTTAGTTTCATAGGACTTGGAATTCAACCTCCAGCACCAGAGTGGGGATCAATGCTTTCAGGTGGAAGACAATACTTAAGATATGCTTGGTGGGTAACAACTTTCCCAGGAGTATCTATAATGATAACAATACTATCTCTTAACCTTTTAGGAGATGGACTTAGAGATGCACTAGATCCAAGACTAAAACACTAATTTACAATGGGGGAGAGAAATAGATGAAAGAGAAATTATTGAACATAAAAAACCTATCAATAAACTATATAACAGAGGATGAAAAGGTTTTAGCAGTTAATGACCTTGAGATAGAATTAAATGAAGGGGAAACTCTTGGTTTAGTTGGAGAGACTGGAGCTGGAAAAACTACAACAGCTCTTGGAATAATGAGACTTGTACCAAATCCTCCAGGTAAAATAATGTCAGGAGAGATTGAGTTTCAAGGAAGAGATATTTTAAAACTTTCTGAAGATGAGATGAGAGGAATAAGAGGAAGTCAAATAAGTATGATTTTCCAAGATCCAATGACATCGTTAAATCCAGTATTAACAGTTGGAGATCAAATAGCTGAAGTTATTCAAATTCATGAGAAAATATCATTGAAAGAATCTCTAGAAAAGGCTAGTGAAATGCTTGAACTTGTTGGAATTCCAGGAAATAGATTAAATGATTTCCCTCACCAGTTCTCTGGTGGAATGAAGCAAAGGGTTGTAATAGCAATTGCTCTTGCATGTAATCCAAAACTTCTAATAGCAGATGAGCCAACAACAGCACTTGATGTTACTATTCAAGCACAAGTTTTAGATCTTATGAATAATTTAAAAGAGAAGTTAAAAACTTCAATGCTTTTAATTACTCATGATCTTGGAGTAGTTGCTCAAGTTTGTGATAAAGTTGCAATTATGTATGCTGGAGAAATAGTTGAATCAGGTTCTTTAGAAGATGTGTTTAATAATCCAAAGCATCCATATACTCATGGTCTTTTTGATTCTATACCTAGCTTAGATTCAGAGGTAACAAGATTAAAACCAATAAAAGGTTTAATGCCAGACCCAACAGACTTACCATCAGGATGCAAATTCCATCCTAGATGTCCATATGCAAAGAGTGCTTGTTCAGTGGAAATACCAAAATTTGTAGGAAATGGACATAAAACTAGATGCTTAGCATATGAGGGAGTAATACAAGTAAAAGAGCTACAGGAGGGAAGACATGGCAGATAATAAAATATTAGAAGTGAGAGGACTTAAAAAATACTTTAATACTCCAAAGGGGCTTCTTCATGCAGTTGATGGAGTTACTTTCTCTATAGATAAAGGAAAAACTTTAGGAATAGTAGGAGAGTCTGGTTGTGGAAAATCTACAACTGGAAGAGTTGTTTTAAGACTTCTTGAAGCAACTGGTGGAGATATATATTTTGAGGGTAAAGATATTAGAAAATTTAATAAAGAAGAGATGATAAGGTTAAGAGAAGAGATGCAAATTATATTCCAGGATCCATATGCATCACTAAACCCAAGAATGACTTTAAGTGAAACTATTGCTGAACCTTTAATTATACATAAAAAATGTAAAACTAAGGCTGAATTAGATGCAAGAGTTCTTGAGCTTATGGAAACAGTTGGATTAAGTGAAAGACTTATGAATACATATCCTCATGAGCTTGATGGTGGAAGAAGACAAAGAATAGGTATAGCTAGAGCACTAGCATTAAATCCTAAATTCATAGTTTGTGATGAGCCAGTTTCAGCTCTTGATGTGTCTATTCAAGCACAAGTTTTAAACTTAATGAAGGATTTACAAGATGAGTTTGGACTTACTTATATGTTTATAACTCATGACTTATCAGTTGTAAAACATTTCTCTGATGATATAGCTGTTATGTACTTAGGTGAATTAGTGGAAAAGGCTCCTGCAAAGGAACTATTTAGCAATCCAGTTCATCCATATACAAAAGCACTACTTTCTGCTATTCCAGTTGCTAGTTTAAAGCATAAAATGACTAGAGAAAGATTAAAGGGAGAAATAACATCTCCAATAAATCCAGGAGAGGGATGCAGATTTAGAAAGAGATGTAGTATAGCTACTGATCAGTGCGATGGAAAGACTCCAGAGCTTAGAGAGATTTCTCCAGGTCACTTCTTTGCTTGTCACTTAGTTGGAAAATAAAAAAATAAAAAAGGATAACTCTAAATTAGTCTAATAACTAATATAGAGTTATTTTTTTTAGGAGGGGAATTATGGAAAACTTTGACAGTAGAAAATATCTTTTAACATGTAAATTGATTTTACTAAAGGCAACACATGAACTTTTTCCAGAGTATTGTGTAACCTTGAGGAATTCATTGAATAATGGAGTTTATTTAACTGTAAATGGAAAGGAGATTATTTTAGAGGATGAGTCAAGGGCTATAAAGGAAAGAATGGAAGAGATTATAAAAAAAGATTTGAAAATAACAAAGACCCATTTTCATTCTGAAAGAATAAGTAAAGAGAATTTAAAAAATGTGAGAGAAGATTTAGTAGAACTTCTTGAAACAACAGGAATAGTATCTTTTTTTATTTATGAATTAGATGGATATAAAAGTTATTTTATAGAGGAGTTATATGAAAATACAGCTTATGTTAATTTATTTGATCTCTATAGTTATGACGAGGGAATGATTTTAAAAACTCCAAAGGATATAGATGGAGTAATACAACTTGCACCTCTTATAGATGATAAAAAGTTAGCTAAAGTATATAAGGAGAGTTCTAAGTGGAATGAAATAATGAAAGTATCTTGTCTTGGTAGCTTAAATAGAATAAATTTAAATGGAGATATAGTTGAACTAATTCGAGTAAATGAAGCTCTTCACAGTAAGAAAATAGCTAAGATAGCTGAAAAGATAGTGGATGATAGAGATATTAAAATAGTGACAATTGCAGGACCAAGTTCTTCTGGGAAAACAACTTTTAGTAATAGACTAAATCTTCAACTTTTAGCATCAGAACTAAAACCAGTTGTTATATCTTTAGATGATTACTATATTGGAAGAGCAAATATTCCAATGGATAAGGATGGAAAAAAAGATTTTGAAAGTGTAAAGGCACTTGATCTTGAACTTTTAAATAGCAATTTAAAGGGACTTTTAAATGGAGAAGAGGTAGAGATACCAAAATATAATTTTAAAAGTGGAACTAGAGAAGAAAAAGGAAAATTTATGCAGATAAATGGAAAGGCTGTAATTATTCTTGAAGGGATACACGGTTTAAATGAAGCTTTAGTAGAAGGGATACCAGCTAGAAAAATATTTAAAATATATATTAGTTGTTTAACTCAACTAAATATAGATTCTCATAATAGAATAAAAACAAGTGTTGTAAGAAAAATAAGAAGAGTGGTTAGAGATAGCATATCTAGAAATTTTGATGCTGAGGAAACTCTTGAAATGTGGGATAGAGTAAGAAAGGGAGAAACTAAAAATATATTTCCATATCAAGAAAATGCAGATGTGATTTTTGATACTAGCTTAGCTTATGAAATTGGAGTTTTAAAGCCCTATGTAGAGATGGAACTTATAAAGATAAAGATGGACAGTGCCCACTATAGAGAGGCTCGGAAACTTTTAAGACTGCTAAGCTATTTTACACCAATTCCAGATAAATATGTTCCAGATGAATCTATTTTAAAGGAGTTTGTAGGAGGAAGTCATTTTTATAACTATTAAAAATAGCCCAATTAAGGGCTATTTTTTTAATATCTTATCAGCTATTGAAAAGGCTCTTTTATGTTCTAAAACATTGTGAACTCTAACAAATTTAGCTCCCTTTGCAACTGCAATTGTATTTACTGCAATTGTACCTTCTACTCTTTGAGATGGAGTTAAATTCATATCCTTTCCAATAAACCCTTTTTTAGATACTCCAATAAGAAGTGGTGCAAGACAAGTAAGTTCATCTAATCTATTTAAAACTTCAATATTTTCATCATATCCCTTACCAAAACCAATTCCAGGGTCAATTATAATTTTATTGGTATTAACTCCATTTTGTTCTGCAATTTCAAAGGTCTTTTTAAAGAATTTTTTAATAGAGAGAATAATATCCTCTTTATACTCTTTAGAATCTTGGTTATGCATAGCAATAACACTACAACTGTATTTGCTAGCAACTTTAGCCATCTCTCCATTATCTCTTTGAAGTCCCCACACATCATTTATAATGTGAGCACCATTAGCAAGAGCAAGTTCAGCAACTTCGTGTCTATATGTGTCAATTGATATTTGACAATTAAATTTACTAGATATTGCTTTTATAACAGGGATAACTCTATCAATCTCCTCTTTAAGTGAAACTTCAATGTGACCTGGCCTAGTTGATTGTCCTCCAACATCAATAATATCAGCTCCATCATTTAAAAGTTTTTCAGTTTGAATTAAAGCTTCCTCAATGGTAAAAAAGTTTCCTCCATCAGAAAAAGAATCTGGAGTAATATTTAAAATACCCATAATTAAAGTGCTCATAAAATCCTCCTAGTTACTAGATTTATCTAAAATTCTTTTTAAAGTTGTAATTGTTTTTCTTTCAAGTGGATGAACAATATTTGGTGCAATTTCACATAGTGGATCAAGAACAAAGCTTCTTTCACACATCCAAGGATGAGGCACAGCTAAGTTATCTAGTTCAATAATGTCATTGTTAAATAGTAAAATATCTAAATCAATTAATCTAGGGCCCCATTTTATCTCTCTAACTCTCCCCATCTCTTTTTCAATATTAAGTAGATTTTCTAAAAGTTCCACTCCAGTAAATAAAGTAGTAACTTCAAGACAGGCATTTAAAAAATTATCTTGAATAACATCTCCAAAGGGTTCTGTAATTAAAAAAGAACTACACTTAGTAACCTTAGTATTTTTTAAAGAATCTATCAAAGATATTGCTCTTTTTAAGTTCTCTTCACTGTTACCAATATTACTTCCAATTGAAAGATAAGCTTTATTTCTTTGACGATTTGCTTCTATGGCAACAAAGTCAAATTGTTTTCTTATAGGTGCCCAAGGTTTTTTTACAAGAACTTTAACCTTTTGGATAAGTGGAAAGTTAACTAAAATCTCCTCAGCTATTGCTTCACCAAGAGCTTCAATTAAATCAAAAGATTTGGAAAAGAAAACCTTTTCCACATGATCTGAAACAAAACCATAGTGAGTAGAATGGTTTAAATCATCATTAACTCCAGCTCTCCTAGTGGAAGTTTCCATCTCTATTGAAATAGAAAACTTTTGATGTAACATTTTTTCCTCTTTAAATACTCCGTGATTTCCAATAAATTCTAAATTTTCAATATATATTTTGTCCATATGTCTCCTTATTTTATAAGATTGATTATCTCTGTTTTTAAGTTATTATTTTCAGTAAAAACTCCCCTTGAGGCAGTTGTTATTATTTTAGTTCCAGGAGCTTTAACTCCTCTCATAGTCATACAAAGGTGCTCAGCTTCCATAAGAACGTAAACTCCTTGGCATTTTAAAGCTTTAAAAATAGTGTCAGCAATCTCTCCACACATTCTCTCTTGAAGTTGTGGTCTTTTGGCATAGGCTTCTACAACTTTAACTAAATCTCCAAAACCAACTATTTTACCATTTGGAATATAACCAATAGCTATTTTTCCAAAAAATGGTAAAAAATGGTGTTCACACATAGAGTAGAAAGTTATCTCTTTTTCTAAAACTAAATCATTTTGTGGAACAGGAAAAGTTCTTTCTAGAAAATCCTCTGGATTTATATTTAAACCTGAAAAAACTTCCTTATAAAAAATTTCCATTCTCTCTGGAGTGTTCTCAATAACCTCTTGAGAGACTCCCCCTGTTTCACTATTTATCTCTTTAATAATCTTTTCAAAAGACTCTTTTATAATCAAATTTGTCACCCCTTAAATAGTGTATTTATTTGATTATATCATAATAATAAATAGAAAAAAATATATTAAAGTTTGTAAAGAAAAAATCCTTGACAAATTATGTGGGTGTCGGTATAATGTATTGGTGATATTATGGAATTGAATGAAATGTTAGAAGTTTCTATTTTACTTGATTATTACAAGAATCTTTTAAGTGATAGACAAAAAGAATATTTATTAGAACACTTTGAAGAGGATCTTTCTCTTACAGAGATTGGTAAAAGACATAATGTTAGTAGGCAAGCAATCTATGATAACATTAAAAGAGGAATTAAAATATTAAGAAATTATGAAAAAATTATTGGATTTCATAAGAGAGATTTAGAATTAAAAGCTCAATTGGAAGAGCTAAAAGAAAATTTTACAAAGAAGAATTTAGAAAGCATTATCGAAAAAAACTTTTAGTGGGAGTGGCCGATGTTAGAAAATTTAGGAAGTAGATTCCAAAATATAATGAAAAAAGTTAGAGGTCATGGGAAACTAAGCGAAAGCAACATAAAAGAAGCTTTACGTGAAGTTAGAATGTCTTTACTAGAGGCCGACGTAAACTATAAAGTTGTTAAGGATTTTGTAGCTAAGATACAGGAAAAGGCTGTGGGTACAGAGGTTTTAACAGGTGTTAACCCAGGACAACAATTTGTAAAAGTAGTAAATGATGAGTTAGTTGAACTTTTAGGAGGAACAAACTCAAGACTTACAAAAAGTGTTAAAAATCCAACAGTAATTCTATTAGCGGGATTACAAGGAGCAGGAAAAACAACATTTGCAGGAAAATTAGGAAAACACTTACAAAAACAAGGTGAGAAAGTATTCTTAATAGGGGCAGATATATATAGACCAGCAGCAATGAAACAGTTAGAAGTTTTAGCTAACCAAATAAAAGCTGAGGTTTATTTTGAACTAGGAAGTAAAGATGCAGTTGCACTTTGTGAAAGAGGACTTGCTAAGGCAAAGGAATCTGGAGCAACTTATGTAATAGTGGATACTGCAGGTAGATTACATATAGATGAAGTATTAATGGAAGAGGTTAAAAACATAAGAAAAGCTGTTAGACCTCAAGAAATTCTATTAGTTGTTGATGCAATGATAGGACAAGATGCTGTAAACTTAGCTCAATCATTTAATAATGCTTTAAGTATTGATGGAATAGTACTTACAAAGTTTGATGGTGATACAAGAGGAGGAGCAGCCTTATCAATAAAATCAGTTGTTGGGAAACCAATTAAATTTGTTGGAACTGGTGAAAAATTAGATGACTTGGAACTTTTCCATCCAGAGAGATTGGCATCAAGAATCTTAGGAATGGGAGATGTAGTTTCTTTAGTTGAAAAGGCTCAAGAGGCTATCGGTGAAGAGGATGCAAAATCTTTAGAAGAAAAAATAAGAACTCAAAAATTTGATCTTGATGATTTCTTAAAGCAACTTCAAAATATAAAGAAGTTAGGATCTTTAGGAAGTATATTAAAAATGATTCCTGGAATGGGACAGATAGGAGATTTAGCTCCTGCTGAAAAAGAGATGAAAAAAGTTGAAGCAATTATTCAATCTATGACTAAAGAAGAGAAGAAAAAACCTGAAATTTTAAAAGCTAACCGTAAGTTAAGAATAGCTAAGGGAAGTGGAACTCAAGTGTCTGATATAAACAAACTACTTAAACAGTTTGAACAGATGAAAGAGATGATGAAAATGTTTTCAAATGGAAAATTCCCACAGATACCTGGAATGGGTGGAAAAAAAGGTGGAATGAAGTTTCCTTTTTAGATAAAATGAATATAACGAGCAAACCAAAATAATAATAAAGAAGATAAAGGAGAAGTGATTTTAGATGTTAAAATTAAGATTAACTAGAATGGGAAGCAAAAAGAGACCTGTATACAGAATAGCTGCTATGGAAGCGTTATCAAGAAGAGACGGTAAGGCAGTAGCTTACTTAGGAAACTATTTCCCATTAGAAGATGGAAAAGTATCTCTTAAAGAAGAGGAAATTGTAAAGTTCCTTATGAACGGAGCACAACCAACTAGAACAGTTAAGTCATTATTAGACAAAGCTGGAGTTTGGGCAAAGTTCGAAGCTGCAAAGAAAAACTAATTGCATAAAGAATTGGTGCCTAAGGGCACCTTTTTTTTTCTCTTTGTATTAGACAACGATTGTAATAATATGGTATAATACAAGGTAAATTCGATAATAAAAAGGAGATAAGTTTATGGATAAGCTCTTTAAAAGAATTGCTACTGAATTGGGAATAAAAATAGACCAAGTGTCTAATACTATAAAGTTATTAGATGAAGGTGCTACTGTTCCATTTATAGCAAGATACAGAAAAGAAGTTACTGAAAATTTAGATGAAACACAGATTTCTAAAATATCTGAAATGGTGATCTATTTAAGAAATTTAGAAACAAGAAAAGAAGAAGTTATCAGATTAATTGAAGAGCAAGATAAACTAACTGAAGAACTTAAAAAACAAATATTATCAGCTGAAAAGCTTCAAGCTGTTGAAGAT
>SAMEA5043656__coassemble_144_pt1 | contig 17034 bp, 14 predicted proteins | sample SAMEA5043656__metabat2_low_PE_002 | metagenome-assembled genome bin SAMEA5043656 (sample SAMEA5043656) | Gadus morhua | reverse complement strand
TTTGTCATAATCTGTGCTTGTATAAATACTGTCTATTTTTTTCCCATAATCCTCTTCTGAAAAATTACAATAAGAAAGTACACTAAGCAACAAATAATCTTTTGCCCTTTGCATAAACTATCTCCTTATATATTTAATAATGATAAAAATATATATGTTATTCCCATACCTAATATAACTCCAATTATTGTTTCTAAGACCGTATGAATTTTCCCCTCTACTCTTGACTGTAAAACTAATATCAATAAAAATAATGACAGATAAAATATTCTTTTATCATCTGTTAAAAAAAATATCCCCATAAATAAAGCTCCACCAAGAGCACTATGCCCACTTGGTATTCCACCTCTTAAAGGTGTCCCTCTATTAAAATAGCTTTTTAATCCAATTACTAATAAAAGAATAAAAACTATTATAAAAACCATTATATTTGAATATGATTCTTTTAATAAAACAAAAAATTGTCCAAATTGTACAGATATCTTATTATGAAAAATAAGATATCCTACAACTACAGAGTTAGTTGCTGCTACAAAAACAGCTCCAGCTCCAACATCTTTTGCTCTTTTAGCAAATGGATTATATTCAGGAGAAACTAAATCTACAAAACTTTCTATTCCAGTATTTAAAAGTTCTGCCACTAAGACAAATGATACACTTGTTACTAATGCTATTAGCTCCATTCTGCTAACTCCTAAAAAAATAGTTAACATAACTACCACTACTGCACAAAAAGAATGAAACTTCATATTCCTCTCTGTTCTTATTGTTTCTATTATACCCTCTATTGCAACATTAAAACTTTGAATTATATCTTGTTTTTTCTTTTTATTCACAAAATCTATCCCCCTTAATTTTTATCCTCTTGTATGTCCAAACTTACCTAATATCTCTTCTTCCCTTATTCTCATCTCTTTTTTATCTTCTTCCTCTATATGGTCGTATCCCAACAGATGAAGTAATCCGTGAGTTAAAACATAAAAGAACTCTCTTCTAAAAGAATGATTATAATCCTTACTTTGTGCTTCTACTCTTTCTAAAGATATTACTATATCTCCTAAAGTATCATACGGTCCTATCATATAATCTTCTGTTTCGTGATAAGCAAAAGAAATTACATCTGTAGGCTGATCTTTCCCTCTAAAGTCCCTATTTATTCTTTGTATTTCTTCATTATCTATTAATGCAACAGATATATATACTGGTTTTTCTGATTCAAACTCATCATTTAAAACCTCATATATATAATCTTTTACCTCTTCCTCTTTTACAAATTCATCATATCCTTCTGCTTCTAAAGAATAATCTAATACTATTTCCATCTTTTCTCCTTTTTACTTTTGACCAGGGTATTTTATTCTAACATGATGAATACTCATCAATACCTTAGTAAAAGTTTTTATAATTATTTCTATCTCTTTAAATGTTAGTGCTGCCTCTGACAATTGATTATCCTCAATTTTTGAATTAATTATTTTTCTAAGCATATTCTCAATAGTTATTGGTGTTTTCTCATCAAGTGATCTTACAGCAGCTTCTATAGAATCTGCAAGCATTATAATAGCTGACTCTTTACTACTTGGTATAGGTCCACCATATTTAAAATCTTCCTCTATTACTGTTGGATCAAGTTGTTTTGCTTTATTATAAAAATATGCAAGCATTGTTGTTCCTTGATGCTCAAACATAACATCTCTTATCTCTTTAGGTATCTTATACTCTCTACCAAGTTCACTACCATCCTTAGTATGAGATGTTATTATTAGTGTACTTAAAAAAGGAGAAATTTTACTATGAGGATTTTCTCCCCCCTCCTGATTTTCAACATAAAATTTAGGCCTTTTCATCTTCCCTATATCATGATAATAGGATGCTACTCTTGCAAATATTGCATTAGCTCCTATTGCCTCCGCTCCTGCTTCTGATAATGTTGCTACCATCATTGAGTGATGGAATGTTCCTGGAGCTTTTACTGATAAAAGTTTCAATAAAGGGTGTGATAAATCTCCTAATTCTAATAATCTAAACGTTGTCAATATATTAAATGTTCTTTCAAAATAAGGAAGTGCTGCTATTGTCAATGTCCCAGATAATAATCCAGACACAATTATCTCTCCACCTTGAATTGCAACTAAACTTTTCTCTCTTCCTACAAAATATGTTATTAATAAATATAGGAAAAATTTTGTTACTGCAAGTTTCATTCCAAGAGCAATTAATTCTTGTCTTGTTGTTACCTTTTCTATTAAATATTCACCCATAATACAAACTAGAGATGTTACCATTACAAATACTAAATCATATCCTACCAATGGAAATAAGAACATTATTGACATTATTGTTGTAAAAAGTGCAAATTCCTTTGCAAATAATATTGTCATTAAAAAATACATCATTTCAAATGGTATGAAATATATATGATCTAGTTTTATTAATCTATAACTTAAAAAAGTCATAATAAATATTAAAAATAAACTGCGATAAATATTTTTATTTAAAATATTTTTTTTAAATCTTTTTACTAAGAATGGATAAAATATCACAATTAAAATTATTCCATACAATCCATTTGCTGCTGAAATACCTATACTTTTTTTATAAGAATATATTCCTGCTGCCTCAAGCAATTTCGATTTATTTTCAGTTATAATCTCTCCTTTTTTTACAAGGAGTGTTCCAGCTTTTATATCTACAATTTGATCTTGTATTTGAGATATCTTTTCTGCTATTGAATTTTTAGTCTTTGTTTGATCAAATATATAATTCGCTGTTAAAAAGTATCTAACTACGTTCCTATCTATACTAGATAACTCTTTAAATTTAACATCATTTGGAGGAGATATTTTTAATATTCCTTTTTCTCTTATTACTCCTGTGCTATAGGCATTTGTTAGAAAATCTACTACATTTTTTTGAACTTTTTCTAATCTTTTTTTATTCATACCAAGTAATTCATTCATTATATTTTTTGATATGGGTTTCCCTACTACATTTTCTATTTTTTCTAAATAAAGCTTATTTCTTCTGAAATTTTTATTTTCTATCTCTTCAAATAAATTATTTGCTGCTGACACATATACTTCTCCAGCTTCTGGTACATATATATACTCTTTTTTAGAGTTCGCAATTAACGCCTTTATAACATCATTTTTTTTATCTCTATCATTGTATAAAATACTTTTAGGAGCATATATATCACTTATAGCCACATCTCCCACTTCATACTTCTGTTCACTTGTTATATATCCCGCTTTTGAACTCATAACTATTATCATTATCATTATAAATAAATAAAATATTTTTTCTTTTAAATGATGATCTTTTGTATATAGTTCTGCATCATCTGCATTCTTTTTATTTATTTTAAAAGTTAAGCTTAGACCAAATAGTTCTATTTTTCTCATTTTCAACTACTCCTTTTAAATGTCTAAATATCTTTTAACACTTCATTTTTAGTTAATATCTTTATATTTTTTGTTGGTATTGCCTCTTTAAAATATTTTCCATAAGATTTTGTAATAACTCTATTATCTAAAATAGTAATTATCCCTTTATCACTTTTACTTCTAATTAAACGTCCAATCCCTTGTTTGAATTTAATCACTGATTCTGGTATTTGATATTCTACAAAGGCATTTTTATTTTGTTGTGTTATATTTTCTATAATCGCTTCAGTTATTGGATCACTTGGAACTTTAAATGGAAGCTTTATTATTATAACTGAACTTAGTTGTTCTCCTTTAATATCCACTCCTTCCCAAAAAGAATCCGTTCCAAAAAGAACTGGATTTTCTATATTTTTATACATATTTACAAGTTGAGTTCTAGGTGCTTGCCCTTGAATTAATAGATTTAATCCTAACTCCTCAAGTTCATCTTTTAGCATATAATATAAATAATTTAATGCTGTGTATGAAGTAAACAGTATAAAACATTTTCCAGAAGTTTTCAATACTAAACCTTTTAAGAACTCTTTAATGCTATCTATAAATTTAGGATCACTTGGATTTAAAAGATCTTTCGGTAAATAAACTTTCATTTGTTTATCATAATCAAAAGGAGAATGTATAACTTTTTCTAAAGTTTTTTCAACTAATCCTATACTCTCTTTAAAATAATTAAAATCATTTCCTATTGCTATAGTAGCTGATGTAAATACAATTTGTTTTAAATTACTATATAAATTTTTATCTAATTCTTTATCAATTTTTAATGGTGTTGCTACAAGTTTTGAGTTACTTTTTTTTCCATTTACTTCAACCCAAAAAATAAATTTTTCATCATCTAACTTTGTTATAAATTTAAAATTATCAAAGAAGCCTTCTAGACGCTCAATATATCTTAAAAAATCATTAATATGTCCCTCTTTATCTTCTAAATCTCTCACTTTAGCTAAAATTCTTCTCACTTTTTTTAAGTATGAACTAATGTCTCCAATAAATTCATCCTTTAAATTATCTAGTTGCACAAAATATTTTGCTTTTTCAAATGTATCTTTTTTCAATCTATATGATATATTTCCCATTTGTCCTTTTGAAAATATATCTATTAAATAATTGAAATATTCTCTACCTGACTTATATAAATTTCTATGAGCAATTTTAATATCATTTTCAAGTTCTCTTTCAATGCTTTTTTTTCCTTCAAAGTCAGATAATTTTAAATAATTAATAAATATATCTAAATTTCCTGTCCCTTTTTTCTTCCCTCTATCTAAAGAATGTATATGATTCATTGTTTTAGTAAATCCATATTTTGAAACTTCATAAGAAAAATAATCTCTTGCTACTTTTTCAACATTATGTGCTTCATCAAAAACTACAAGTTCATACTCTGGAAGTATTGAATATTCTGTATTAAATCCTATCTCTTTTCTTATAGCTAAATCTGAAAAATACATATGATGATTTGTTATTAAAACATCCGCTTGTTTTTTTTCCTCTCTAGCCTTTAAAAAGAAACATTCAGATTTAAAAGGACATTTGCTTCCTGTACACATATCACTTTCACTTTGAAAATGCTCCCAAACTATATAATCTACCTCAAATGGGAGTTCAGCACGATCTCCTGACTCTGTCCTACCCCCCCATTTTATAATCTCTTTTAACTGGGTTTTTTGACTTTGACTAAAGTCATCCATATCTACTATATCTCCAGTTGCCACATTATTTAATTTTCTATTGCATAAATAATTGCCTCTACCTTTTATTAAAGCATAAGAAAATTCATCTTCTATTACTTTTTTAACCATAGGAATATCTTTATTTAAAAGTTGTTCTTGAAGATTTATTGTATTTGTTGTTATAATTACTCTTTTTTTATTTTTTATACTCCACTCTATACTTGGAATCAAATAAGCTAATGTCTTACCTGTTCCTGTTCCTGCTTCTACAATTACCTTAGTTTCACTATTTAATCCCTTTTCTATAATATCTGCCATTTCAAGTTGCTCTTCTCTATACTCAAACTCATCAAAAACAGTTGATAGTAACCCTTTTTTTTCAAAATATGGTTTAATATCTATTTTTACATTTTTATTATTAATCAGTTCTACAATAATATATATATCATCAACCTTATTATTAACAATATATGAAGCTCCTACTAATTTATTAGCATATGCTGCTGCTATTTCTACATCTGCATCTGATGGAAAAAGATGCCCTGATGGATGATTATGTATTATAACCTCACCCTTTCTCATAGCCTTTAATATTGCTGGTACTGAATATCTATTTCCTCTTGCTAAAACTTCTACTTGAGATACAATACCATCTTCATCAGGGATTCCTCTAAAGAAAACTTCATTTCCTTGAGCTTCCTCTATTTCCTTTCGCATTTTCTCTCTTATTTCAATATTTATTTTTTCTTCTATATTCATTTTTTTCCTTTCATTTTTAATTTATCTCCTACTATAATACTCCTTTTTTGATAAAATATAAAATTTTTTTTTACTATCCTTTTAATTTCTTATAAAATATGTTAAAATATACTTGGTCCATTGTACATATTGTAGTGTCTCTTTTTATGCTTACCTGTCAAATTAGAATACTTACACTAAGTATGGAATGTATATTGACACAGAGTGTTATCTGTGGTAATATATTATGAAAATTTATTTAAAAAACTAAGGGAGGTTTTTGATTTGGCACATTCAAAATCAGCAAAAAAGAGAGTATTAGTAGCAGAGAGAAACAGAGAGAGAAATCAAGCAGTAAAATCTAGAATAAAAACTATGGTAAAGAAGGTTCTTGTAGCTGTTGAGCTTAAAGAAGTTGAAACTTCTAAAGCTGCTTTATCTGTAGCTTACAAAGAGTTAGACAAAGCTGTAACAAAAGGAATCATGAAGAAAAACACTGTATCTAGAAAGAAAGCTAGATTAGCTGCTAGAGTTAACGCTTTATAATTAATGCTATTAAATAAAACTGGGTTAATTCCCAGTTTTATTTTTATATACAGGAGGTTTTTATGATTAAATTAATAGTTTTAGATGTGGATGGAACTTTAACTGATGGAAAGTTATACATCAGTAATAACGGTGATGAAATGAAGGCCTTTAATGTTAAGGATGGTCTTGGAATCACTCAAGCTATATCTCTTGAAAAAGAAGTGGCTATCATTACTGGAAAAACATCTCTCCTAGTAGAAAAAAGATCTAAAGAACTTGGAATCAAAGAGATTCATCAAGGAATTAAAGATAAGGTTGGAGTTCTAAATAATATTTTAGAAAAATATAATATTGATTATTCCAATGTTGCATATATGGGTGATGATCTTATTGATCTAGCCGTAATGAAAAAGTGTAAATTAACAGGTTGCCCAAAAGATTCAGTTGATGAAATTTTAAATATTTCTAATTTTATTTCTACTAAAAATGGTGGAGATGGTGCTGTTAGAGAATTTATTGAATATATTTTAAAATCTGAAAATCTCTGGGAACAAATTATTAATAATTTTTCGCCTACAAATCAATAATCAATTATTTTAGAGCTCTTTTTTAGAGTTCTTTTTTTCTTTGTAAAAAATTCCACTTAAATAAGATGTCACTGGAACTGCAACTAAAATCCCTATACTCCCTGCAAAAGCTCTTAAAATATCAGAAGCAACAGATTCAAAATTTAAAATTCTTATTAATGGAAATTGATTTTTTTGTAAATATATAAACAATATTGAAAGCAATCCACTTCCAATATAAGCTAAAATAAGAGTATTTACCATTGTTCCTATTATATCTCCACCTATCCTCATCCCAGCATTAAAAAGCTCTTTCTTAGTTATGTCCTCATTACTCATTTTCAATTCTGTTAAAGCTGATGATATTGACATAGAAACATCCATTACTGCTCCCATACTTCCCAGTATTACTCCTGCCGACACAAGTTCTTTAATCTTTATTCCTTTAAGTAAAGAGATATAATTTAAAGATTCAACAGTACTAAACCCTGTAAAAGACATTTTATATGAAAAATACATTGATATTCCACCTGCAAAAACCACTCCTGCAACTGCCCCTAAAATAGCCACTATTCCTTTTTTTGAAAACCCAGTCATTATAAAAATAGTTGCTCCAGAAGAAAGTAAAGCACAAAATGTTGATACCCCTATTGGAGAGTATCCCTTTGCAATTCCTGGCAAAAATATATAATATATAATACCTATAACCACTGATAAAGATATAATTGCTCTCACTCCTTTCAGCTTAGCTATTAGTATTGTTAAAAACACAAACAATCCCACTAGTATTATTTGCGGTCCTCTTTTATCAGCATCGGTTATGTAATACTTAACACCATCCAAATCGTAATTATCTTTATATAAAACAATTTCTTCTCCATCTCTCAATTGAATATTATAAGCACTCTCCTTATAAATTGGAAACTCCACTGTAATTATTTTATTTTTGTCACTTCCTTGTAATATTTCAACTTGATAATTTCTTATTTCTTTAACTTCTTCTTCAGAATCATCAATATTTTTATTTATACTTTCTAATTTTATTATTTTTCCTTTTAAATATTCCTCAGAATTATTATTTTCTCCAAAAGATATTGAAAATATCATTATAAATAATACTACCAATTTTTTCAACATAACCCCCCCACTATTTTATTTTATAAAAAAAGACGAGGATAATTTCCTCGTCTAATTAATTACTTTCTTATTCCTAACTTAGCAATAAGAGCTCTATATCCTTCGATATCTTTTGAAGTTAAGTAGCTTAAAAGTCTCTTTCTTTTTCCAACCATTTTAAGTAATCCTAATCTTGAGTGGAAATCCTTCTTGTGAGTTCTTAAGTGATCTGTTAAGTGATTAATTTTAGCAGTTAAGATTGCGATTTGAACCTCAGTTGATCCTGTATCTTTTCCATCTTTTCCGTATGCTGCAACTATTTCTTCTTTGTTTATAGCCATTGTTATGCCTCCTAATAATTAAAATATCCTAGCCAAGGTTTACGGGGCTTAATCGTAAATCCTAGCAAAGATTCTCTATTATTCTAACATAATTAGTTAGAATAGTAAAGTTTTTTTAGTTTTTGTCTTCTTCTTCTTTAGTTTCTTTTTCAATTTCTTTTATTTCTTCATCTGCTATTATTTGAGGTGCTTCACTTACAAGCTCAACAGCAACTTCCTCTTTTTCTTTTTTGCTTTCAGCTTCTGCTAATTTAGCATTTTCTTGAGCTTTTAATCTTTCAGGAACTTCACCTTTTAACATTTGATCTAACTCATCACCTGTTATTGTTTCAAGCTCTAACAGCGTTTGAGTTATTGTTTCTAACGTTTCTCTATTTGTTGTTAAAATCTCTTTTGCTTTATCATAAGCAGTTGTTACCATCAATCTTATTTCATCATCTATCTCTTTAGCAGTTGTTTCTCCATAAAGCTTTTGTTGGAACATATCTCCTTCACGAGTGCTATCAAGTAAGATCGGTCCAAATTTACTACTCATACCATATTTAGTTACCATAGCATGAGCTATTGCTGTAGCTCTTTCTATATCATTACTAGCTCCCGTTGTTATATCTCCAAATACCACTTCTTCTGAAGCTCTTCCACCTAATAATGTTATTAATTCCGATAAAAACTCATTTTTAGATTTTAAATATCTATCTTCTGTTGGTAAAGTCATTGTATATCCAAGAGCTGCCATTCCTCTAGGTATAATTGTTACTTTATGTACAGGCTCTGTATGAGGGGATAATCTTTGCGTCATAGCATGTCCTACTTCATGGTAAGCAACTATTACTCTTTCTTTTTGAACAGCCATTCTCGACTTTCTCTCAGGTCCTATTGTTACTTTCTCAGAAGCTTCTTCTAAGTCAGCCATAGAAATACAATGTCTTCCTTCTCTTGCAGCAAGTATTGCAGCCTCGTTAAGCAAGTTAGCTATGTCTGCTCCAACAAATCCCGGAGTTTTTCTTGCAACTATATTAAAGTCAACATCATCTGCAAACTTTTTATTTCTTGCATGTACTTTTAATATCTCTTCTCTTCCATGAATATCTGGTCTATCAACAACAACTTGTCTATCAAATCTTCCTGGTCTCATTAGAGCTTTATCTAAAATTTCTGGTCTATTTGTTGCTGCTAAAACAATAATTGTTTCTTCACTTCCAAAACCATCCATTTCTACTAGAAGTTGATTTAGAGTTTGCTCTCTCTCATCATTTCCTCCACCTTGTCCACTTCCTCTTTTTCTACCAACTGCATCAATCTCATCTATAAATATTATACATGGTGAGTTTTTTCTTGCTTTAGTAAATAAATCTCTTACTCTAGATGCTCCTACTCCTACAAACATCTCAACAAACTCAGATCCAGATATACTAAAGAATGGTACTCCTGCTTCTCCAGCAACAGCTTTAGCAAGAAGTGTCTTTCCTGTTCCTGGTGCTCCAAGTAATAATACTCCTTTAGGTATCTTAGCTCCTAAATCCTTATATTTTTCTGGCTCTTTTAAAAATTGAACAACTTCTTCTAATTCAACTTTAGCTTCATCTATTCCAGCTACATCTGCAAAGGTTACTTTAGAAACATTTTCTCCATTTTCCTTAGCTTTAGATTTCCCCATATTAAATACTTGAGGTCCTCCCCCTCCACCTTTATTCATTTTATTTAACATGAATATCCAGATTCCTATTAGTAATAACATTGGGAACCAAGATGCTAGCATATTTAATAAGAATGGTAACTCTTGTGGTGGTTCAGATTGTAGTACTGCATTTTTACTTTCAATTAATGATACTAGTTTATGATCGCTTCCTAATCTATCAGTTATCATTCTAGCTTTATATCCCACTGGTTCTTTTCCAGCAGTATACCCATATACATATCCTTCTTTTTCCTCTATTTTTATTAACTTGCTATCTTGAATATCTTTTGTAAATTGAGAGTAACTTATTGTTTTTATATTTGTAGCTTCTTTATTATTAAACATACTTGGTAGAGATAAAATAATTGTTATTATAAATAATAACATAATGAAACCTTTTAAATTAAATTTCCCTCCAATATCTCTTTTTTCTTGAGACTTTTTTTCATCTTTACTCTTATCCATACCCTCTTTTAACTTTTCTTTAATTTTTCTTTTTCTTTCTTCTAAGCCTTCCTTATCCTCTTGTTGATTATTTTTTCCAGCTTCATCATCTTTTTTCTCGTCTTTTTTTGGCTCTTCTTCAATGAAGTTATATATTGCTAACTTCTCTTTTTCTAATCTACTCTTCATTTTGCCTCCTTATGATTAGCTTAATTCCTTTTTTATTTTTTTCTCCCTGAAAAACTTCGCTTTTTTTAATGCCTGCTATCCAAATAATTTCATCGTTCTTTATTAATAATGGGATTTCATCTCTTTTTTCCTTTGGAATCTTCTCATTAATAAATATATCCTTTACTTTTTTATAGCTACCCATTCCCAAAGGTTTTATTTTATCCCCTTCCTTCCTATTTCTGAGTATGATCTTATCTCCCTTGCTTAAGTTTGTTAAAAATTCATTGTTACCTAAACTTTTATCACTTTCTACACTTTCAATAATCCAGTCATTAAATCCAACTTTAAAAGGAATTTCTACATCTTTTTCAGTATCTCTTTTATCTTTAGTAGATATCTCTTTTTCAATCCACATGTGATTATATTCTTTTTTTAGAACTAATCCTTTTTCAAAATTTATTTTTTTACTTCCTTTTGATTCCATAACTTTTAAAACATTAAATATTTTTTCTCTATTAACCTCAATAACAAATATATTTAAATATGCATTTATTATTTTTTTTTGAATATATTCAGATTCTTGTAAAACTTTATTTATATTTATTTTTTCTTTTTCCATATATAAACTTAAATCTGGCTTTAACACTTTATTCACTTCTTTTATCTCTTCCATTAAATTATGAATTTTATCTTTAAAGTTTATATTATATTTTTCCACTATATGTGGAATTAAATCAAGTCTAATACTATTTCTAGTATAATCATTTTGAAAGTTTGTTTTATCTATTCTATATTCTAATTCATTTAAATCTAAAAAATCCATAATATCTTTTTTATAAATTTCATTTATTGGTCTTATAATATTATCTCTACTTATAATTCCTTCTAATCCCTCTAAAGAACATCCTCTAAACATTCTAAATAAAAAAGTTTCTATTTGATCATCTAAATTATGAGCTATAGCTATTTTAGTACCACATTGACTCTTTAAAACTTCATTAAAGAAACTATATCTTATTTCTCTTCCAGCTTCTTCTAACCCAATTCCATCCTTTTTAGAAAGTTCAACTATACTTTTTCTTTTGATAAAAATATCCATTCCTAATTCCTCAGCAAGTTTTTTTACAAACTCTTCATCTCCATCAGAATCTTCACCTCTTAAAAGATGATTTATATGTACTAAAGTTACTTGAAAGTCAATACTTTGTTTTGCATATAAAAGGGCATATAAAAGAAATACTGAATCTGGTCCACCAGATAATCCAAGTATTATTTTATCACCATTTTCTATTAATTTTTCTTTTCTAATTTTTTTCAATATTTTTTCTAACATCATATTATCCTTCAAAGAGTATTTTTTAAAATTATACCATATAGAGACCCTTTTTAAAACTATTTTCATTCATATTTTCTTATTAAAACAACTCTAATTTTACTTTTTTATTACTATAATTAAATAATATATTTATATTTTCTTTTTTGTGTGAAATTACATTATATTTAAAGTTTTCAAATTCTGTTTTTTTATAAGCTTCTCTAGATGATGAAAACTCTTTATTTTGTATAATTTCATTATATTTCTCTTTATCTTTTTCACTTACAAACCACTTTGGATAACTTCCTGGTTTCCCAATTAGTAGGTAATCTAATTTTAAATACTCTATAAATATCTCTTTTCCTTCAAAATTATTCTCCTCATAAAAATCTACTAAATAATTAAATAAACTTACAACTTTATGTCCCAAAGTTATATATTTTTTATCCACATAAAAATTAGCAATTGCCTCATAGAAATCAAAAGGATTTTTATAATGATTATCTATTATATATCTCACAGAGTTTTTAAATTTTTCAGAATTATAATAATAATCTAACATTTTTTCAATATGTTTCAATTTAACAAGTTCTCCATAAGAGATAAATTTATTTGATAGAACTTCATATGGTGGAAACTCCATATATTTATAATCATACTTTTCTATTTCGTGAGAAATTTTAGTTCCTGACAATATCTTTAAAAAACCAAGTTGTATCATCTCAGCACCTAAATCATCTACATAGTTTACGGAATTTTTAAATTCTTCATATGTATCATAAGGAAGTCCCGCAATTAAATCCACATGTAAATGAATATTCTTAGAAATTGATTTAATGTTATATTTTAATCTATCTAAAAGATTTCTTCTATTTATACTATTCATTGTTTCTTTGTTAACACTTTGAATTCCTATTTCAAATTGGAAAAATCCTTCTGGAACTAATTTTAAAAATTCCACTACTTCATCATCAAAAATATTTGCATTTATCTCAAAATGAAAAGTTACTCCATCTTTATAATTATCTAATAAAAATTTCCAAATTCCTAAATATCTATCTTTTCTTAAGTTAAATGTTCTATCTACAAATTTAACTAATTCTACTCCTGAATCAAGAAACTTTTTAAGATCCTCTTGAACTCTTTCTAAAGACCAGTATCTTACACCTTTATCAATAGATGATAAACAGTAAGAACAACTAAAAGGACACCCTCTTGTTGATTCATAGTATAAGATTTTTATATTATCTTTTAACTCATCTTCTGTATATGGAAATGGAATGTCATCTAAATTTTCTATTGGATGTTCCATTCCATTGTACATAAATTTGTTCTCTTCTAAATATGCAACTCCTCTTATCTCTTTAACTGGTTTAGTTAAAAAATTTAAAAGTACCTTTTCACCTTCTCCAACTAATACATAATCAATAGATTTATTCTCTCTTAAAGAATCTTCTGCATTATAAGTAACCTCAGGTCCCCCTAAGGTTATTGTTGTATTTGGTAAAATCTTTTTTAATTCTTTAATTATAGCAAACACATAATCTTTATTCCAAATATATGTAGAAAATATTAAATGACCTGGTTGTAGATTGTATAAATCACTTATTATTGTATGCATTTGACTATTTATATTACTTTCATATATTTCTAAGTTTATATCACTTTTTTTCTCAGCATAAGCTTTTAAATATCTTATTGCTAAATTTGTATGTATGTACTGACTATTTATTCCTACTAAAACTATCTTTTCCACAACTTACTCCTAACTATTTTTTCTTTTTTTGAACTTCTAAATGTTCTCTATATGTTTTTGTAAATGTATGATGTCCTCCTCCTGTTGCAACAAAAAATAAATACTTTGTTTTTGATGGATTAATTGCTGCCATAACAGATTCATAATCTGGATTAGCAATTGGTCCTGGAGGTAATCCTTTATACATATAAGTATTATATGGTGAATCAATTTTTAAATCTTTATAATACATTCTTTTTTTCTTATAATCATATGCAAAATTTACTGTTGCATCTGATGCTAATTTCATCCCTTTATTTAATCTATTATAAAATACTGAAGCCATTATGGGCTTTTCTGTAGCGATTTGTGCCTCTCTTTCTAAAATAGATGCCATTATTAGCTGTTTATAAAATATTTCTTTATCTGGATAATCTTTTGGCGGGAATTTTATTAAAAACTCTTTTAACATTCTTTTTACTACTTTTTCAGGTGTTATCTCTCCTGAGAAATAATATGTTTCTGGATATAAATATCCTTGAAAGTTCCCTTTTGGTGTTAAATATGGAAAATCTTTTATATTCTTTAAAGCTTCATTGAGCCCCTTAACATTTCCATACCCTTTATTTTCTAGTAGTTCTCCAATTTCTAATATTGTATATCCTTCAGGAATTGTTAAAGATACATATTTTTCTCTTCCCTCTTCCAATATATTCAATAAATCCCCGTATGAATAATTCCCCTTAAATTCATAGTGTCCAGCCTTTATCTTTCTGCCCGAATCTCTTTCAATTTTTAAATAAATTTTAAAAAATACATTGTTTAAATTTAACTTTTCAAAAAAATTATTTAAACTAATCCCTCTATTTAAATCTATTGTTATATTATAAGCTCTTTTTATATTTTTTTCATTTGTATATTTTTTTCCCAAAACTAAAATCCCCATTATCACTATAAAAAAAGCAATAATCATCTTTTTTTTCATTTTCCCCTCCAATTATGCTGAAAAAAGCTGCACTCGGTTTCCCTCGTAACAGCTCTTTTTTCATATAATTATCTTCTTGATTGTTTTGCTTTTTCAACTAAAGGTTTTTGACCTCTTCTATCTTTTTTAAAGATTTCTACAATCTCTTCAGCTTCTACAAATGGAACAGATACGAATGAGAAGTTCTCATATACCTCTACTCCTTTTAATTTAGATTCATGTACTCTAGTTTTCTTAGATATTAAATCAACTAATTTCTTAGCAGTCATTTGATCTTTCTTTCCTAAAGCTATAAATAATCTAGTTTTTCCAGTTTTATCTATTGCAACACTTTCTATGTTAGAGTAATTAGACTCATCTAATTCATCTTCATAACAATTTTTAAGAATTGCAGCGATAATCTCTATTGCTGTTGCTTCCTTTTCCATTAATTCCTTAGCCATTTCTAAGAAATTCTCAGCATCTCCATTATCTATAATGCTATTTACATTATCAAATAATCTAGTTTTCTTAGCTAAGATAACATCTTTTATTCCAGGAACTTTTTCTTTTTTAATTTCAGTTTTTGTTATTTTTTGAATTTGCTGTAATTTTCTATACTCTGAAGGAGTTATAAATGTAATTGCAGTTCCTTCTTTTCCAGCTCTTCCAGTTCTTCCAATTCTATGAACATAACTTTCTGCTTCTTGAGGGATAGCATAGTTAATTACATGAGTTAAATCATTTACGTCAATTCCTCTAGCTGCAACATCTGTTGCAATTAAGATATTTAAGTTTTTGTTCTTAAATCTCTTTAAAGTAACTTCTCTATGATTTTGGCTGATATCTCCATGTAACCCTTCAACATCATATCCTCTATCTTGTAATTTACCTACTAATTCATTTACATCGTTCTTTGTTCTACAGAATACAATTCCATAAAAATCTAATTCAATATCAACTATTCTGCATAAAGCTTCAAATTTATCTCTCTCTTTTACTTCAAAGTAAATTTGCTCTGTTAAACTTGTAGTTAATTCTTTCTTTTTAACTGCTAATATTTCATGTTCTCCCATGTATCTTTTAGCAATTTTTAAAATTTCTGTAGGCATTGTAGCAGAGAAAAATAACATTCTTTTATCATCGTTTGTTGATTTTAATATTTGCTCAATATCCTCAACAAATCCCATGTTTAACATTTCATCAGCTTCATCTAGTATGAAATATTTTAAGTTATCTATTTTTAATATCTTTCTATTAATTAAATCAATAACTCTTCCTGGTGTTCCAACAACAATATCCACTCCTCTTTGCAGGTGTCTTTTTTGTTGCTCTAATGATTGTCCACCGTAAACTGGAATTATTTTCAGTCTTCTTCCTGCTGCAAGAGAGTTAATCTCTTCTGCAACTTGAACTGCTAATTCTCTTGTTGGTGCAAGTATTATTGCTTGTACATTTCCTGTACCTTCTTCAATCTTTTCAAGAATTGGTAAAGAGAATGCTGCTGTTTTACCTGTTCCTGTTTGAGCTTGACCTATAATATCTTTTTCACCATTTAATAATGCAGGTATTGTTAATGCTTGTATTGGACTTGGATTTTCAAACCCTTTTTTCTCTAGAGGTTTTAGTGTCTTTTCAGTTAACCCTAATTCTCTAAATGTTAATAATTTTTCCATAATCACTTCCTTAATCTATTTATATTCATCATATGATTATACCATACATTTATAAAAATGTGTACTTTTTTTAAATTTTTTATTTCTGATATTGTATATTCTCAATTTTATGTTCCTATTTCGTTCTTTTAATATACTCTCTTGATTTTTAGATTAAAATAAGGTAATAAAGATAATACTAAAGAATATGGAGGTATATATGAATAAAGCAAAAAAAACATTTAAACGTGTTGTTATTTATCTCAATGATTCTCAAAAAAATAATTTACAAAAATTTTTACATAGTATCGGATTTCATCATTATACAGTTCAATGCAAATTAGAAGGAAGTTGGGAAAGCGGTGTTCGTCACCTTAATAATCACGTATGGCCTGGTTCTGAATCTGTTTTCCATCTTTTAGTACTTGAAGAAATGGTTGATACCCTTTTAAAAAAACTTAAATTTTTCAGAATGAATCTTCCTGAAAATGTTGTTATGGCTCTTCTTGTTTGTCCACTTGATGATTTTATTTACAATATGTATACAGCTGACGTAGAAATCGATGAAAATATTGATGAATCTTTTAAATGGCTGTAAATAAAAAATGAGGCTGACTAAAAAGTTTCAAAAATAAAAATAAATGGTAGGAAAATCTTCTGA
>SAMEA5043656__coassemble_139_pt1 | contig 17356 bp, 14 predicted proteins | sample SAMEA5043656__metabat2_low_PE_002 | metagenome-assembled genome bin SAMEA5043656 (sample SAMEA5043656) | Gadus morhua | reverse complement strand
TTTTAGTTGACATAAGCTTTTTTATTTTTTTTAATAATTTATTTTAAAAGTTTTAGACTGTTCCCCTTGATTATGAACTCTATCAACTGGAGCTATCATATAATAGTATGATTTCCCTTTTATTACTCTTGTATCTAGATATTTTTCACCATATTTTCTTTTTACAGTATCTATTATATTTTTATTTAAATCCTTTGAAAAGTTTTTATTTTCACTTCTATATATCACATAATAATCTGTATAATTTTTTGGAAAATCTTTCCAATTTAATAAAATACCTTTACTTACTTTTTTTCCAGACAAATGGGTTACCTTTTTTGGTGCCACTGTATCTATCCAAGGTGTTCTATTTGGTAAAACTATATTTTCATAGACTTTATTTTTTAAACTATTTTTTATATCCATCACATTTTTATTTATTTTGTCATAACCAAAAAATATATTTCCCTGTACTTTCCCTGTACTTCTATTATATTTTATTTGATTAATTAGTTCATTTTTATTTCTCCAAGCCTTAGTTCCACCAAGTTTATATGCAGCCTGGCCTATATATAAATTTACCTTACTACCTTTAACCTCATTTATCCACCAATCAACTAAAGTTTTATAAGGAGCTACTCTTAAATTAAAATCCCAATAAATTTGAGGAACTATATAATCTATCCAATTATTTTTTATCCAAACTCTAGTATCAGCATATAATGTATCATAATTTTCTGCTCCTGCCCTAGTTTTCGAACCTGTTGGATCCTTATCATTATTTCTCCAAACTCCAAATGGACTAATTCCAAATTTTACATATGGCTTTGTTTTTTTTATTTTATGTGAAAGTTCTTTTACAAAGGCATTGGTATTTTCTCTTCTCCAATTTCCTCTTTCCATTCCTTTTCCATACTTAGCAAAACTTTTATCATCATTAAAATGTAAAACCTTTCTATTTTTTCCAAGAACTGGATATGGGTAAAAATAATCATCCATATGAACTCCATCAATATCATAGTGTTTTACAACATCTACTATAACATTTTCTGTAAACTCTCTAGCTTGTGGATTTCCTGGATCATAGTAATATCTTCCAGCATATTCTATAATCCAATTTGGATGTTTTCTAGCTATATGCTCTTTAGGTATTGGTTCTCCTTTTTTCAAAGTAATTCTATATGGATTAAACCAAGCATGAAACTCAATATTTCTTTTATGAGCTTCCTCTATAAAAAAAGCTAAAGGATCATATCCTGGATTCTTTCCACTTTCTCCTGTTATATATTGTGACCAAGGTTCTGATGAGGGATACTTATAAAATCTATCTGCTGTTGGTCTAACTTGCATAATTATTGCATTCATATTTAAACTTTTTATCTCATTTAAAATATCAATATATTCTTTTTTTTGATCTTCCACTGATAGGCCTTTTTTCGATGGCCAATTAATATTATCAACTGTTGCTATCCAAATACCTCTAAACTCTCTTTTAGTATCTTTTCCAAAAATAGAAGTAATACACAATAAAAAAGTAAATATTAAACACAATATTTTTTTCATACAGTCACCTATCCCTTTATAATTGAAAATCTCTCTTTTAAAATATCTCTTAATGCACAAATAAATTCAATTTTTTTATTCATTATTAAAGGTATAATTATCTCTCTTTTATCCTTTGTAAGTATTCTAACTAAAATTTGTAGTCTACTTCCCTTTCCAACTACTCCCTCTTTTAAAGTACAACTTTCTATATTATCAAAAGATAAATCTACTCCTTGACCTTTTAATGTTTGTTTCTCAGAATCTATTACAATTTTATAAGAAAAAAGATTCTTAAAATGTTTTCCTCCTAAAAATATTAAAATTACTGCTATTACCATATAAGGTATACTAAAGTTCTTTGTATATCCTATATATCCCTGTAAAACTCCTATTAAAATTAAAGGTAATCCTGTTCCTAACCACATTACAACCTTTTTAAGTTCTAATTTAAATTTCCTAACTGGTTTATACTCTATTTTTGTCTTGTTTATTTTTTTTATATAATCATCAAAAAAAAACATTTTTCCTCCCACTAGATAAAGAAAAGTAGAGAGTTATCTCTACTTTTCTTTCTTTCTTTTATTATTTTACTAATGCTTTAATATCATCTGGCTTATAGTCTAAGTTATGAACAGCATTTATATATCTTATTGTTTTACTTTTTCCTCTTATAACTAGTGTTTGAGTTCTAGCTATATTTCCTCTTCTTTTAATTCCCTCTAATAAATCTCCACCTGTAATTCCTGTTGCTGAGAATATAACCTCATCATCTTTTACAAGATCATCCATTTTTAAAACTTCTCCTACTGTTAATCCCATCTCTTCACATCTTGTTTTTTCATAATTAGATATTTTATCATTTTCAAGAGATACACCTTTAACTTCACTTCTAAGTTTTAATCTAGCTTGCATATCTCCACCAAGAGCTCTAATTACTGCAGCTGATATAACTCCTTCTGGAGCTCCTCCAATACCATATAGAACATCTACATCTGAATCAATAACAGATGTTAATATTGATCCTGCAACGTCTCCATCTGGAAGTGCATAAACTTTCACTTCTAAGTCTTGTAACTCTTTTATTATTGTTTTGTGTCTAGGTTTGTCTAAAATTACTATAGTTAATTCGTTTAATTTTTTATTTAAAGCCTTACAGATATTATCTATATTTTCCATAAGTGGCTTATTTAAATCAATTACACCCTTTGCTTCTGGTCCAACTACTAATTTTTCCATATACATATCAGGAGCTTTTAAGAAACTTCCTTTATTTCCAACTGCTAAAACTGCTATTGCGTTTGCTTGACCTTGAGCTGTCATTCTAGTTCCCTCAACTGGGTCTACAGCTATATCCACTTTAGAAAATAGTTCTTTGTTTTCAGATTCTAAACCAACCTTTTCTCCAATAAAAAGCATTGGAGCTTCATCAATCTCTCCCTCTCCTATAACTATTTCACCTTGGATTTTTATTCCATTTAACATAGTTCTCATAGCGTCAACTGCTGCTTGATCCGCTGCTTCTTTCTTTCCTCTTCCAACCCATTTGTGGGCTGCTAATGCTGCGGCCTCTGTCACTCTTGCAAACTCTAAAGCTAACTCTCTTTTCATTTCTCCTCCTAATTTGTTTCAATTAATCTATAAATTTTTTCCCCAGGTGATATCATCTGAAGTTTATTCCTAGCAATTTTTTCTCTATAAAAAGGATCGTTTATATTTTTTATCATATCGTTATACTCTATAATAACATTTTCTAGCTCGTTTTTCTCTCTTAATTTTACCTGTTGTTCACTCTTAAGTCTATCTATTTTTACAAAAGACCTGAACATATTCTGTCCTAAGTAAGCAAAATGTACTGCTAAAGGGATTATCCATAATAACTTTTTCATTTTATTTTTTTACCTCTATCCTCTATTTGCCTCTTTTTTTAGCATTTGAAGTTTCTTAGTTATCATTCTTTTCGCAACTGGAGAAACTTTGTCTACAAATAAAACTCCATCTAAGTGGTCATACTCATGTTGGAATGCTCTTCCTAAAAGTTCACTAGCTTCCTCTATTATCTCTTCCCCTTTTTCATTTTGGTATTTTATTTTTATAGTAAGAGATCTCTTTACTGGTTTATATATTCCAGGAACACTTAAACATCCCTCTTCGTTACTTTCTTTCTCTTCGGACATCTCTAAAAACTCAGGATTTATAACTATTCTTACATCTCCCTCTTCAACTTCAATTACAAACATTCTTTTGTTTATCCCTACTTGAGGTGCTGCAAGTCCTACTCCTCTTATATTACGCATAGTCTCTACCATATTATTTAAAGTTTCTATAATTTCACTATTTATTTCAGTTACAGGTTCTGCAACAGATCTTAAACAATCATTTCCATATATTTTTATATCGTAAATCATTATTTTCCTCCTAATTCCTTTTTTCTTACCTATATATTATATCATATTAGATTAGTTGGGTCTACATCTACAACTACTCTATACTCTTTACTTTCTATTTTTTTTATATTTTCTTCAAGATTTTTTTTATAATTATTTATAGATGTTCTATCTCCTTTTATAAAAATATTACATCTATATCTACCTTTAACTTTATAAACTAAAGATTTCATAGGTCCGTACATTTCAACCTCTTCACTTTTTATACTTTCTAATAGTTTTTTTCCATACTCTTCAAGTCCTGCCTCTTTTTCTGAAGATATTCCTATATTTATAATTTTAGAAAAAGGTGGATATGATAAAATCTCTCTTTTCTCTATCTCTTTTTCATAGAAATTAATGTAACTATTCTCTTGAATCTTTTCAATAACATAGTTTTCTGGTTGATATGTTTGTAAGATTACCTTTCCTGGTTTCTCTCCTCTACCAGCTCTACCTGCAACTTGAGTTATCATTTGATACGTTCTCTCTCCAGCTCTAAAATCAGGTAAACTCATTATTGTATCAGAATTTATAACTCCTACAACTGTTACATTTGGAAAATGAAGTCCTTTAGAAATCATTTGAGTTCCTATCATTATGTCGTATTTTCCATTTAAAAAATCATGATACATATTCTCGTAGAAATTCTTTTCCTTTGCAGCTTCTCCATCAACTCTAATAATATTTACTGGGAACTTTTTACGAAGTTCCTCTTCTACTCTTTCTACTCCTCTTCCACTAAAAGATAGCTTATCACTTCCACATTTAGAACAATGTCCTGTAAATCTCTTTTGAATACCACAATAGTTACATTTTAAGGTATTGTTACTTGCATAATAATTTAACTTTATAGAACAGTGCTCACACTCTTCCATATGTCCACAACTTTCACACTGTATTAAGGTAGAATATCCTTTTCTATTAAGAAGTAATATTGTTTGTTCTTTTCTCAATAAAGCATTTCTAATTTCAAAGGAAAGTGCTTCACTAAAAAATTGATCTTGTTCCTGTTTCATATCAACTATCTCTATCTCTGGAAGTTTTGCATTTTTATATCTACTTTCTATTTCAAAGAGTTGAAATATTCCTTTTTTACCATAATAATAACTCTCTATTGATGGTGTAGCTGATCCTAAAACAACTTTAGCTTTTTCCATTTCTGCTCTTCTTATGGCAACAAATTTAGCATGATATCTTGGATTACTATCTTGTTTATAACTATTTTCATGTTCCTCATCTATTATAATATACTCTAAGTTTTGAACAGGAGCAAAAATAGCAGACCTTACACCTAACACCACTTTTTTATTTCCATTATATATTGAATACCACTCTGTGGCTCTCTCACTTTGACTTAATCTACTGTGAAGTATTGCTACTCCCTCTCCAAACTCCCTTCTAAATCTAAGAACCATTTGAGGTGTTAATGATATTTCTGGCACTAAAAATATTGATCCTTTTCCCTCTTTTAATGCTTCCTTTATTAAATGAATATATATCTCTGTTTTTCCTGAACCTGTTACACCTCTTATTAGAAAATGTTTTTTGTTAGATTTTGATATTTCACATCTTATTCTTTCTTGTTCATCATTTAATTTTGTATCCTCTTCATTTAAACTATCACTGATCTCTTTAATTAAATTCTCTTCATTAAAATCTTTCATTCTTCTTTCGTATATTAATTCATTATTTTTTACCATTTTATCTATATCTTTTTTATTAAACTTTTTTTCAAGAGTTCCCTTAGAAACCTCTTTTCTAGAATTAAAATACTCGTTTAAAAAGTTTGGTATCTCCTTTTTATCCTCATTTAAGAAATACCAATCTTCCTCTTTTTTTAAAAATTCTAAATTTATAAAATCTTTAATACTTTCTTTTCCAAATCTATCAGTTAATGTTTTTTTTCTAACCTTTAATTTACTCAAAAAGTATTCAAGTATTTCATTTGTTGCAAATAAAGAGTTTATTTTTTCTATTCTATATATATCCTCATATTTTATTTTAATACCTGATGGAACTGCTGTTGTAAAAACTTGTTCAAAAGAGCAAAGATAATACTCTTTTATCCAAAGTAAAAGTTCTATAAACTTTCTAGAAAAAGATATCTCATTATTTAATTTTTCCTTTATTTTCAAAACTTTAAAAGAGTACTCTTTATCTTGCTCCTCTTTTACAACTAATCCAACTCTATCCTTTCTTCTAAAGGATACTAAAACTCTATCTCCTATATCTAAATCATCTATATCACTACTATATGTATAAAACTCTGTTGTCTTTTCAATATGAATACTATAATACTTCACTTTCTCACCTATTTTAATCTGACTTTTATTCTTTTAACTCCTTCCATTTTCGCATCTGGTTCTGGATATTGAGAATCTACAACTCCCACACCTTTTATATCTATATCTATATTTTTATTTTCAAACATCTCCATAACATTTCTAGCACTTAATCCTTTTAAATCTGGCATAATAGAAATATCTCCAACTTCATTAACTTTAACTAATTTAATCTTATCTTTATTTGGAATATTTTCTATATTTTCAGAGTATATATTTTTTACCTTTGTCACTCTTTTTACTATTTCTCCAAGAACAGGAGCTACTGCTGTTCCACCAGACTTATCGTACCAATGTTCTCCTTGAGGTTTAAATAACATTACTAAAACTATATATTTAGGTTTGTTTGCTGGAAAAAATCCCATAACAGATGAAAGATATTCATTTTTTACATATCTTCCTCTTTCACTATACTGAGCTGTTCCTGTTTTTCCACCTATTCTATATCCTGGTACTTTTGCCTTGTGAACTGTTCCATCAACAACAACTTGCTCTAATATGCTTCTCATTACTCCTGAAACTTTTGGGGATATAACCTGTCTTCTTAAATGAGGTAAGTTTCTTCTAATTATAGTTCCATCCTTATCTACAATTTTATCTACTATGTATGGTCTATATAATTTCCCTCCATTTATAACAGATGCAAAAGCTGTTATCATCTGAATTGGTGTTACAACTACTCCTTGTCCAAAAGCCATTGTACTCCTTTTTAATCCATCCCATTTATTTGGCGGAACTTCTCTTCCTGTTTTTTCATAAGGATAATCCACTCCTGACTTTTCATAAAGACCATATTTTTCAAAATCTCTATTCATCTCTTCGTTTGTAAACTTATCTCCCACGAGAACCATTCCAACATTACTTGATTTTTTCAAAATCTCTTCCACTGTTAAAATTCCTCTTGTGTGTCTACTACTCTCTCTAATTACATGATTATACTTTTTAATCCTTCCATCTCCAACATCAAAAGTTGAATATCTATTAACTTTATGTTCATTTATTGCAGCTGCTATAACTAAAGGCTTAAATATTGAACCTGGTTCTACTAAAGCTTGAAATACTGGATTTGTTACATCTTTTTTATCCTTTCTAAAAAAAGATGTTGCAAGTATTCTTCCATTATTAGGATCCATCATTACAGCATAGGCTTTTTCAGCCTTTGTTTTTTTAAATTGTTTTTTCACTTCATCATTTAAAATATATTGAAGATCATTATCTATTGTTAAATATATATCCTTTCCATTTAAGTTTACCTCTGTTCTAGCTCCTGAAGTTGGAAGTCCTATCCCTATCTTTCTTATACTTGGAATTGTTGTTGAGTTTTTTTCTCCCTTTAAATACTTTTCATAATAGTGCTCAATTCCAAAAATACCCTCTTTCTCTGTCCCTTTTTTATAACCTATATTTCCTACTAAGAAAAAATAAATATCTCTTTTATAATATCGTCTCTCTTTTCTTCCCTCTAAAAAAAACACATTTTTTTCTTTTAGTTTTTTCTCTTTAATCAAATCTTGAATCTCTTTTTTCTCAAGATCATCTATATTTTTATTTAATCTTTTATATCTTCGTCCTTCTAAACCTATTCTATTAAGTGTTCTTAAAAGAGGTTTATAGTTATCTTTAATATACCCTTTTTTTACAAGCTCTTTTAATATCTCTTGAGCTTTTATATTTCCTGTAAACCTTTTAGGATCAACACTAAGCTCATACATATTTATGCTATAAGCTAATCCTTTTCCATGAACATCATATATACTTCCTCTTTCACCTGTTGTTTCTAATTTAACATCCACTTGATTTCTTATTGCATCTTTATATTTAGTTGAATCAAAAAGTTGTAACTGAATCATTCTAAACATTAAAATAAAAAAACACAAAAGTATTATATCTGTTTCTACAAAAGATCTTTTTAAAAAATTATTTTTTACTTTTATATTTTTCCATTTAAAAAATATGTATAGTAAGTAAGATAAGCTCAATCCTAATCCCACTGTTAATAAAAATATTTTACAGTATAAAGAAACTCCTATTCCTAGTAACAATAGGATAACTATATACATTTTTAATTTTTTTTTCAAATTCACACCCTCTTTTATTTTTTCTTTTAAATATTATATCAAATATTAATAAAATAATGTATAATAAGAATAAATTTCCATCAAAGGAGTAAATATATGAAATTTTTATTTATATTATTTTGTGTGTCCACTTCAGCTTTTGCAACAACTCTTGGAGTTATTGATTCTGAATATATTTTTAATCAATATAACAAAAGAGCTGTTCTAGAAGAAAAACTTGATCAAAGACGAAGTGAATTGAACAATGAAATTGAAATTTTAAGACAGACACTTTTAATTAAAGAAAAAAGTATTAAGAGTAAAAAAACATTAACATCTAAAGATAAAGAGATTTTATTAAATTTAAAAAAACAGTTTCAAAAAAAAATAGAAACTTCTGAAATTTCTTTTGAACGTGAACAAAGGAACTTTGTTTATGATATAAAATTTGAAATCGATTCAGTTGCTATTTTAATAGGTAAAGAAAAAAACATAGATATGGTTATTGAAAAAAGTGCCACAATCTATGGAGGAACAGACTTAACTGAGGATGTTTTAAACTTTTTAAACAATCCTACTTCTTACAAATTAGACACTTCAAACATTCTTAAAAAAGATTTTTAAAAAGGGTGATGCCCTTTTTTTTAATACCTAAATAATTTGCGACATTTCCCTGTGCCGTTTATAAACATTGTATACAATTTCAATTTTCCATAAAATAAACATTTATCTCTTTATAAACCCTTTATATTCCTACTTTAAAACACATTTTCCAGTGTTTTATAATTTTTATTCTAAAAAAAACTTTTCCACTTTTATTGACATTACTTTTTTTTAGGAGTATATTTATCTCGTCAACGGGATTTCGAAAAATATGTTCATTAAAAATGAAATAAAAATGAATTTAAAAATCAAATTTCAGTTTTTATATTTTTGATAAATTATTTTCACTTTTATGAAAATTTGTGAATTTATTCTTTGTTATGACACTGGGAATTTAATATCAAAGATTTAGGAGAGTAATTATGGAAATTTTAGCTAATTATGTTAGATCTAATATCCTTATAGCCCTTTTCCTTTCCATTGCGATTGGTTATGCTATTGGTAAAATTAGATTCGGTAAATTTCAACTTGGAGGAATTGCAGGTAGTTTACTTGTATCTGTTGTTGTTGGTCAGTTAGGATTCAACATTCCTGGAGTTTTAAAAACAGCATTCTTCGGATTATTTATCTACGCATGTGGATATAATGGTGGACCAAAGTTCTTCGGATCTTTAAACAAATCATCATTAAAATTTGTAATATCTGCTATTTTTATGACTGTTACAGGACTGATTTGCGTTCTTATTGGTGCTAAGTTATTTCACCTTGATAGAGGACTTGCTGCAGGACTTGCTGCTGGTGGACTTACTCAATCATCAATTATAGGTACTGCCGGTTCTGCTATTAGTAACTTAGGATTAAGTCCTACACTTACTAAACAATTGGAAACAAATGTGGCTGTTGGTTATTCAATAACTTATATTATTGGTTCTTTAGGACCTATCTTAATGGTTGGTACTTTCATACCTCTTATTATGAAATGGAACTTAAGAAAAGAAGCTTTAAAACTTGAAGCTGAAGAGAATAACGGAATTGTTTTAACTCCTGTTCAAACTCTTGCTCTTGAAAAAGTTTCTTCAAGAATATTTGAAATTGGTGATAACTGTAAATACTTAGGAAAAACTGCTCTGGATTTTGAAGAAGATTTAGATGAAAAAGTATTCTTATTAGAAGTTTCTAGAAATAATAACTTACTTGAATGTGAAGACTTAGATAAATATGTATTCACTAAAGGTGATTGGGTTGTTATTGGAGGAAAAACTAAAACTTTACTACCTCTTAATGAAATTATTGGAGAGGAAAGATTTGACAGAGATAGTATTCTTAATACTATTGAATATAAAAAATCAATTATTTTTGATAACAAAACTCTTTCAGGTAAAACTATTGGAGAGATTAAAAAGTTACTACCTTCTATGATTACTGTTGGTTTCGTTATTTCTCAAGTTTGGAGACAAGGAGAGGAGCATCCTCTTACAGATGACTTTAAATTTGTTCAAGGTGACGAACTTATGTTAATGGGTAGAGAAGAAAATATTGATGCTGCTATTAAGCACTTTGGTTATTTAACACCTAATACTAATGTAGTAAGTTATATTACTTTTGCTATTGGTATGATTGCAGGTATCTTACTTGGTGGAATTACAGTTCACTTTGGAAGCTTACCAATATCACTTGGAACTGGTGGTGGATGTCTTCTTTCAGGTTTAATCTTTGGTTGGTTAAGAAGTAAAAAACCAAAAATTGGTGGTCTTGATCATGGAACTGCTAACTTCTTACAAGTATTTGGACTTGTTGTATTTGTTAGTATCGTTGGATTAAATGCTGGTAAAGGTGCCATTGTTACTATGAAACAATATGGTATGACACTATTCTGGTTAGGAGTATTTGTTACAATTGTTCCACAAGTTGTTACATTTATATTTAACTACTTTGTATTAAAAATTAAAAATCCAATTAAAGCAGTTGCAATTATAGCTGGAGGAAGAAGTGCAAACCCTGCATTATCTGAAATCCTTGCTAAAACTGAAAATTCAACTCCAGTATTACCATTTACAATAGGTTATGCTGTTGCAAACATTTTATTAACAATGTGGGGTCCTGTAATTGTAGGAATCATCACAAAAAATTAGTATTTAAAATATTTTAACATATTAAAAAATTAAATCATTTAAAACTAAGGTTTTAAAAACTAGGAGGCAACAAAATGAAAGAATTAAGTCCATTCGAATTAAAAGACGAATTAATTGCTGTAGCAAGTAAAGAATTCCAAGGTGAGATTTTAAACGCTGGAAGAGGAAACCCTAACTTCTTAGCCACTTTACCAAGAAAAATGTTTAATCTTTTAGGAAAATTTGCCATTGAAGAATCTGAGTTTGCTTACTCTTATTTCCACAATGACCTAGGAGGTTTCCCAAGAACAAATGGTCTTTATACAAGATTCTTAATGTTCCTAAGAAGCCAAGATGAAAAAGCTGGTTCAAGTGAAATGTTAGTTTACTTATCATATGCTCAAGATCAACTTGGATTAAATGTTGATGAGTTATTAGAAGAGTTTGTGAATGCTTACTTAGCAAACAACTATCCTTGTCCACCAAGATCATTAAAAAATATAGAAAAAATTGTTAAAAAATATATTGTTAAAGAAATGTGTAATAACTCATTAGATGCTGAATTTGATGTGTTCCCTACTGAAGGTGGAACAGCTGCCATGGCTTATATATTCAACTCAATGAAAGCTAATAAATTAATGAAAGCTAAAGATAAAATTGCTTTAATTACTCCAATATTCACTCCATACTTAGAAATCCCAGGATTACCTGAATATGACTTTGAAATTGTAGAATTAAGATTAGATCCAAAATTAAACTGGCAATTACCTCAATCTGAACTTGATAAATTAAAAGATCCAGCTATTAAATTACTTTGTATTGTAAATCCAAGTAATCCATCATCTACTATGATGAGCATGGAATCAATTCATCAATTAAAAGAGATTGTTGATAATGATAGACCTGATTTAATGATCGTTACTGATGATGTTTATGGAACTTTTGCTGATAACTTTGTTTCTTGTTTCTCAGTTTTACCATATAACACATTACTTGTTTACTCTTTCTCTAAGTACTTTGGTGCTACTGGGTGGAGACTTGGAACAATAGCTCTTGCTCATGAAAATGTATTCCAAGATAACATTAAAAAATTATCAACTGAAAACCAAAACAAAATCAATACTAGATACAGTATTATGACTTCTGAACCTGAAAATCTTAAATTCATAGATAGATTAGTTGCTGATAGTAGAGCAGTTGGATTAAATCATACAGCTGGACTTTCTACTCCACAACAATTACAAATGGCTCTATTCTCTCTTAATTCACTAGTTGATTTAAAAGAAAACTACAAACAATGTTGTAAAGAGCTTGTTAGATCTCGTTGTGAGCTTTTATATTCAAGCTTAGGAATCAAACTTGTTGAAGATGTTAACATAGTTAACTACTATACTCTTATTGATTTAAAAACAATGGCAGCCTCTTTATTTGATGATGAGTTTGCTAATTGGTTTGAGAAAAATAACAAAGTAAATGACTTCTTATTTGCTCTAGCTAAAGAAACAGGTGTTGTATTAATGCCAGGTAAAGGATTTGGAGATACTACTCCTACTTTAAGAGTTTCTCTTGCTAACTTAAAAGAGTACCAATATGAAGCTATTGGAAAATATACAAGAAGAATCTTAAAAGAGTTCTACGAAAACTACAAAGGTTAATTCTTAAAATCTTAAAAGGACTGATGAATGTCAGTCCTTTTTTTATATCCTAATATTGATTTATATCTTTAAAATATATTTCATCATTTAGATATTTTTCTATTGATAATTCTCCTCCTTTATTTAAAGAAAATTTAAGTTTTCCTATATATTTTTTATCTCCTATTCTTAAAGTAAAACTTTTATTTTTTCCCTTTATATTCATAATAGCTTTTTTATTTTTTCTAACTTTTTTATCTTTATATCCCTCAATTTGAAAGACTATATTTTTTGACAAACCTTTTTCATTAAATCTATTATTAATAATTAAAGTATGATTTTGACCTGTTACAAAAAGAGAATACACTATTCCTAAAACTCCTAAAAAAAACAATCCTAGTATAACTATCCTTTTCATACTTTCACCTCTTTTTCTTTTGATTCTTCAAACATCTTTACTCTAGTTTTCATTTTTATACTTTCTCTTTTCCATTGATGTAAAACTAAAACAATTGCAATTATTCCATATGATATGAACACTCTAAAATACTCTCCTATTTGAGCTGAACCCATAAGTTCTTTTCCAGCCATTGGAGAAACTAAAAACATTAAATGAAAAAGCACTATTCCTGTAATAGCATTGGGAATACTTGCCTTGACAGCAGAAGCTCCACCTATTAAAAGAGCTGCTATTGAAAACATACCTATTTGCTCATGACTGTTATATGTATTCATAGTTCCCATATTCTGTAAATATATTATTTGGCCATATCCTGCTAATACTGTTGATATTATAATTGAAATAACTCTAGTCCTATCTACATCTATTCCAGATGATCTTGCTATTTCTATATCTTGTCCCACTGCTCTCATATCTTGCCCTAATTTTGTCTTTCTAAACCAAACTATAAATATGCAAAGAACTGCAACTAAAATAAAAGTAAACATTGGAATCTTATATCCAAAAATGTTCATCTCTAAAATTTCATCAAGACCCTTTCTAACTCCTTGCAAATCTATGGCATTTCTTATTCCAGTCCCCCTTGAAAGAATAAGTTTTGGATTTGTTATTTTTATAATGGTTCCCATTCCATATAAAACAACAAGTTGATATACTCCATTCATAAAAAGACCTAAAATCATAGATGTTATCATCTCTTTTCCTTTAGCTCTATTTAATATATTTCCACTTATCACTCCTAGTAAAATAGCTATAGGTGTTGATAAAATCATGGCAAGTAATACTCCTTGAAATTGAACAATTTGCCACTCTGTTACAAAAATTAGAGCTATTTGGCCAGCCATAGCTCCTAAAACTATTCCAAAATTTAGTCCCATTCCAGCTATTATTGGAATTAATAATGATAATACTAAAAATAAATTCCTATCTAATCTAAGTATCATCTCCTGTATTAAATATGTTCCTGTTAATTTAGAAACTGGAATTGTTATAGCTATAAATATAAGTATAAATATTGGAACTATATTATCTTCTAAGAATTTTTTAATATTCCCCATTATCTTCCACCACCTTTTCTTGTTAGTGCATATATTATCATTCCATTTGAAATAATAACTCTAATTGTTTCTGACATATCTGTTTTTATAAGACCACTTATAACAACAGGCGTCATTGTTATTATCCCTTGAAATAAAAATGTTCCAATTATAACATTTGTAACTGTTGCTTTATTAACTGAAGCTCCTCCTATTAAAATGGCTGCTATTGCTGGAAAAGCCATATAAAAAGGTGCTAAATATAGCTGAATAAAACCAAAACTCTGCTGATATACTATTATTCCCACCGCTGATATTACAGTTGAAAGTACAACAGACTTAATTCTAACTTTATCAATATTTACTCCAATTGATTTGGCAAAATTTTCATTTGATCCAACTGCCTTCATAGATAATCCACTTTTAGTTTTAAAAAACTCTCTTACTCCAAAAGCTAAAATACCAAAAAATAAAAGTTCTCCAAAAGAGTTCCCTAAAATTTTATCCCAATACCCTTCAATACTAATTGTAGTTCTAAGTCCCTCTCCTCCATAAGCCCAAATCATATTAGGTCTTTTAAATGGAAGAATTAACCACATAATACACATTAAAGCAACTGATGAAAATCCAACATAAGTTGCTATCATCATCTCTCCGCCCTTTACCTTATTTAATATTTTTCCATACATAATACCAAAAACTACTCCAATTGGGATTGAAATTAAAATAGCTCCTATAAATCCAAATATTCCTGTTAATCCAAGCTCTATACTTATTACAGCTCCTAAAAGTCCAGCTTCAACTCCAAGAGGCATTCCAAAATTCAAACCTGTTCCACCCTGTATCATTGGAACTAGTGATAAAACCAAGATAATATTCATCCCCACTCTCACTGCTGTGTCTGAAAATGCAGTTTTTAAACTTACTCCTACAAATGGTGCCACAATATATAATGATATTAAAAATAGAGCTATTATAATCCTTGGAAGTCCTATCTTTTCAATTCTATTCATTTCCCCCTCCTTTTACTCCAACCATCATTTTTCCAAACTCTATAATACTAGAACTTGATGGTAGTATTCCAACTATCTTCCCCTCATTTACTATAGCTATTCTGTCGCACACCTCTCTTAACTCCTCTAATTCAGATGATGTTACAACTATAGTCATTCCTTTTTTTTCGTTATACTCTCTCAACGTTTCTAAAACGATCTTCTTAGCTCCTATATCTATTCCCCTAGTTGGTTCTGATATAAAAAGAAGCTCTGGATTCATAGTAAAAGCTTTTGCTAAACAAACTTTTTGTTGGTTTCCTCCACTTAATTCACCAACTTTCTGATTTGCTCCCATGCACTTTATTTCTAACTTCTCAATATAACTTTTTGCATTACTATCTATTTTTTCATCATCTATACTTTTAAAAATTCCCCCAAATTTTTTCTTTAAAAAATCCTCTTTTATATATATTGATGGATAAGCTATGTTCATATCTATTTTTTCATCAAGTATTAACCCAACTCCCTTTCTATCTTCAGATACAAAATATATCTTTTTCTTTAAAGGATTTATAGGATCCTTCATATCTATCTTTTCCCCTTTATAAGTTACCTCTCCCCCTGCACTGCATATTCCCATTATTCCATTTGCAATTCCAACCTTCCCTTGTCCTGCCATTCCTCCAAGACCTAAAATCTCCCCTTTTCTTACTTTTAGATTAACATCTCTCACAAACTCCCCTGACATATCAACCCATAAATTTTTTATTTCAAGTATATCTTCATCATTTCCCCTTACTTTTCTCTCCCTCTTTGTATGATCTACCTTTCTTCCAATCATAAGTTCAGTTATCTCATCAACATTTGTTTCTTTTGTTACAAGCTCATTCATCATCACTCCATCTCTTAAAACTACAACTCTATCAGATACATTCATAATCTCTTCTAATCTATGAGTTATAAAGATTATAGCTATTCCCTTTTCTGATAATCTTCTCATAGTCTTTAGAAGAATTTCAGCTTCTGTTTCTGTTAGAACTGCTGTTGGTTCATCCAATACTAAAAGTTTTGTCTCCTCTCTTTCAATCTCCCTTGCAATTTCTGTAAACTGCATTTGAGCAACTGACATATGAGACACCTTTGTATTAATATCTAACTGGACTTCCAAATGACCTATTGCTCTTTTTGCTCTCTCATCCATCTTTTCTTTATTTAATGAATTAATTCTCTCTCCAAAAATATCTTGTAAAAAAGATCTATTTAAACTCTCTCTATTTAAAACAATATTTTCTGAAGCTTTAAATCCTGGGATAAGTGAAAACTCCTGATGAACCATTCCTATCCCCGCATTTAAAGCATCAAATGAAGACTTAAAATTAACCCTTTCATTATTGAATATCATCTCTCCACTATATCCACCTGTTTCATTTATAACAGACATTCCAAAAATTATCTTCATAAGAGTTGATTTACCAGCTCCATTTTCTCCAACTAATCCTATTATTTCTCCTTTTTTTATAGTTAAGTTAATGTCCTTTAAAACTGTATTCTCTCCAAAACTTTTTGATACTCCTATCATTTTTAGTAATATATTTCCCATATTCCCACCCCTTTTATAAAATGGACCACTAGCATTTTGTTGCTAGTGGTCCATATTTCCATCTATTTTATAGTGAAATACTTTTCTGGAACTTCTTGCTCTGTCATTTTTAAGTATCCCTTTCCAAATACATATGTATCTTGATACAGTAAATAGAAATGCTCTTTTTCTATTCCTCTTACATCTGTATAATTACTTCCATTCCATTTTGAACCTGGAGTATTTTTAGAAAGAGTCTCTATTAAACTGTCAAAATCATCTATTTCAACTTTTTCTTCCACAGCCCCTTTTGCATGATCCACTAAAGCAGATGTTATTGCAAAATTATATGAGTAAGACCAAGTTCCCATTCTTCCACCTGCATTTTTAGCAACTACACTTTTCTCCACCTTTTCAAGAATCTTAGGCCAATTTCCTTTTTCAGACTCATCAAATTGAATTCCAAGAGCTCCAGGGTAACCCATAGTTGGACTTGGCAAATCAGCTTCTACAAAATAACCTCCAAGTTCAGAAACCCTCTTTAATAGCGGTTCAGTATGTGCATCATTTGTTGCAAAGAAAGCTGTC
>SAMEA5043656__coassemble_130_pt1 | contig 18480 bp, 17 predicted proteins | sample SAMEA5043656__metabat2_low_PE_002 | metagenome-assembled genome bin SAMEA5043656 (sample SAMEA5043656) | Gadus morhua | reverse complement strand
AGCATCACCATAAGATTTATGATATCCAGTTGAAATAATAGTTTTATTTTTAACAATAACAGCACCAACTAAAGGGTTTGGATTAACAGCTCCAATCCCCTTATTAGCTTCGTTTAGTGCTATTTGCATAAATTTATTATGCATATTATTTACAGTCAATTTCTTTCATAAGATTTACAGTTTCAATTGCACATAATCCAGCATCAAAACCTTTATTTCCAGCTTTAGTTCCGGCTCTTTCAATAGCTTCTTCAATAGAGTTTACTGTTAACACTCCAAATATAACAGGAATTCCTGCATCTAATGAAACAGAAGCCACTCCTTTAGAAACTTCAGCACAAACATAATCAAAATGTGGAGTAGAACCTTTAATAACTGCTCCTAAAGTAATCACTGCATCATATTTATTTGTAGATACCATTTTTTTAGCAATAAGTGGGATTTCATAAGCTCCCGGAACCCATGCTACATCAATAGAGTCTTCAGAAACATTATGTCTTTTAAGAGCATCAATAGCACCTCCTAAAAGTTTTGAAACAATAAATTCATTAAATCTTGCACAAACAATACCTACTCTTAAATTTTCACCATTAAACATACCTTCATAAATTTTTACCATTTTAGTCCTCCTCAAATTTTTTGTAAAAAAAAACCGAAGATAGACTTCGGGCTTAAAATTAATAAATTAGAAAAATTGTGTATAAAAAAAACACTTCTTCCATCCAGACTATACTGTCGGTTCTGGAGTTTCACCAGATCAAACCATAAAGGTTTCGCGGACTATAACCGCCGGTCGGGAATTTCACCCTGCCCTGAAGTTTATCTATTGTATTTGGTTTACGTATGCTGATTATACAATTAGCATATATAAAAGTCAATAAATATTTTTTTATTTATATTTTTTATTTAAAGCTTTGATAATAGCAAAAGTTTCTAAATCAAAGACTCCATTGACTATTCTAGGTCTGAAATGCATTTGAAACGCAGATATAACATTTTTACTTTGCAGATCCCAAGTATCAGTAAGTGGAATAGAATAACCATATTTAGCAAGTTCTTTTTTTAACATAATTATAGAATATGAATTATAAAGTTGAGGTGAGTAATATCTTAAAAAATCTTCGTAATTATACCAAGCTCCAACTCCATATTTCTCATGAAGATATTTCCATGGAAATCTAGGACCAGGATCAAATTTTCTTCCAGGAGAAATATCAGAATGACCTAAAATATATTTAGGACTAATTCGATATTTAATGGTTAATTCTCTTAAAAGCATTCCAATTTTATAAATTTGAGCATCATTATAGGGATAAAAAATTGTTTTATCAATAAGACCCTCAGTAATGTTTTTTACTTTACTTCTATAAACATTAGAGTAGCCTAAATTTGAAATTTCAATACCTATAGAGTTGTCATTTAGATTTTTGTAACCATCAAATGAACTGACTCCTGCATGCCAAGCTCTTTTATCATTTGGAACTAAAGAGTATACGTCATCAGAAGGTTTTTGTGTAACTAAATAGTGAGAACTAACATTGTTTTGAGTTAAAGATCTAATAGATCTTTCATCATTTAATGCAGTATAGTGTAGAATTACAAATCTAACCCTATTATTAAAGGACTTCGATCTGTATTTAGATGAATTCACACGATATCTCACCGAAGTGCATGAAGATAAAACAAAGATGGAGATTAAAAAAATAATTTTCTTGATCATATGTCATCACCCTTAATATTAAGATAATTTGATTATATAATAAAATCTAAAAAAAATCCAAAAAAAGCTAAAAAATATTTGAAATTAATTGGTTTATATGATATAAATGACTGTACATTGATTACAATAGAATCATTTTAGGAGGCAAAATAATGACAAAAAAAGAGTTCGCTAAAGTATTATTTGAAAAAGGAATATTCACTTCAAAAGCTGAAGCAGAAAGAAAATTAGATTCAGTTCTAGTTACAATAGAAGAAACTTTAAAAGGTGGAGAAGAGCTTAACTTCATTGGATGGGGAAAATTTGAGGTTGTAGAAAGACCTGAAAGAATTGGAAGAAATCCAAAAACTGGAGAAGAAATTAAAATTGAAGCTAAGAAAACAGTTAAATTTAAAGCTGGAAAATCATTAGTAGATAAAATGAATTAATAAAATTATGTCGAGATTGTTCTCGACTTTTTTTATTTTTTGAATAAGAGATATTATATATTTAGTATAAAAAAAAATAAAACAAAAAAAACTTGAATACCTATTAAAAAAATGATAGTATCATACCAATAAATAAAACAAAAAATAAAAAGGAAAATACATCCAAAGATAATATTAATAGATTACTGATAATTTTATACATAAAATTTAAAATAAATCATGTAATATATTAAATATATTGTAGGAGACTTTTAACCTTGGGGATAAAGCACGCTTATATTTAAGTCTGCTTTTTTTTTATAAAAAAATAAAAGGGAGTGGTTAAAATGGAAAAGAACAGAGCAGAATGGGGATCACGAATGGGATTTATTCTAGCAGCAATAGGATCAGCAATAGGACTGGGAAATATTTGGAGATTTCCATATGTAGTTGTATCCAATGGAGGAGGCGCTTTTTTAATACCCTATATAGTTGCTTTATTAACAGCAGGAATACCAATTTTAATTTTAGAGTTTGCCTTGGGACATAAAATAAGAAAAAGTGCTCCTGGAATTCTTGGAACAATTGGAAAAAAATGGGGATTTTTAGGATGGTTTCAATCAGCAATTGCATTTTTTATTTCATCCTACTATGTTGTAATAATTGCTTGGGCAGCAAGTTATACAATTTATGCATTAAATCAAAGTTGGGGAGTAGATACAAAGGATTTTTTATTTAAACATTATTTAGAAATATCAGAATCACCAATGCATTTAAATGGTATAAATTATAAAGTTTTACTGCCTCTTTTTGTTATGTGGGGAGTTAATTATGTTGTTTTAAGGAAGGGTGTAAAAAACGGAATAGAAAAAGCTAATAAAATTTTTATGCCATTGCTTATTTGTTTGTTATTAGTAATTGTTGTTAGAGGAGTTACTTTACCAGGTGCAGTAGATGGATTAAATTACTTTTTTACACCAGATTTTTCAGCTCTTGCAAATCCTAAAGCTTGGTTAGCAGCCTATACTCAGATTTTCTTTACTTTAAGTATAGCTTTTGGAATAATGCTTACATATTCTAGTTATTTACCAAAAGAATCAGATATTGTAAATAATGCATTTTTAACAGGTTTTGGAAATTGTAGCTTTAGTTTAATAACAGGGATTGGTGTATTTGCAATATTAGGACATATGGCTATGGTTCAAGGAGTAGCTGTTAAGGATGTATCAGCAGCAGGAGTAGGATTTGCCTTTGTAGTATTTCCACAGGCAATAAATGCTTTATCAGGAGCTAAAGGGATAATTGGGATTTTATTTTTTCTATGTTTAATATTTGCAGGAATTTCATCAAGTGTTTCAATAATAGAGACAGTTGTAGCAAGTTTACAAGATAGATTTAATTTAGAAAGAAAAAAAGCAATAAATTATTGTGTAGGTGGAGCATTTTTATTTTCATTAATAATAGCAACAAGAGCCGGATTATATATATTAGATATTGCAGATTATTTTTTAAATAACTATGCGATTGCAATATCAGGACTTTTAGAAATAGTTTTAATTTGTTGGATAAAAAATCCTAAAGAGATAATAGAGCATGTAAATCCAATTTCTGAGTTTAGAATTGGAAGAGTATGGGAATTTTGTGTGAAATATTTAACTCCTTGTATTTTAAGTGTAATCTTAGTTTTAAATGTATTAAATAGTCTAAAAGAAAATTATGAGGGATATTCAACAGAGGCTATTTTAATATATGGAATAGGAGTTTTAGTAATAGCAACTGGAGGGGCATTTGTACTTCATAAAAAATCGAATTATGAAAAATAAATATTTTAAGGAGGAATTATGAATACATCAGCAATAATTATGTGGGTTTTGATTGGAACTATTTTATGGGGAGGGTTTGCTTTTTGTTTAAGAGTAGCTCTTGCAAGTAAAGAAAAAAAATAAAAAGAAAAGTTCTAAAGAAAGAGTAATATTTAACTATTGACGAATTGAAAATAATTAGTTATAAAGTAATAGTGCTAAATTTCTTAAAATCAGGAGGAATAGTTATGATGAACTATGGAATGAGTGAAATAAGAAATATTACTCTTTTGGGACACAGAGGTAGTGGAAAAAGCAGTTTAGTAGAAGCTATGTTATTTACTTCTAATACTATTGGAAAAATGGGAAGTGTTGATTTGAAAACTAGTGTTTCTGACTTTGATAAAGAGGAAATGAAACAAGGATTTTCAATAAATACTTCAATAGTTCCGTTAGAATATGAAGGACATAAATATAATATATTAGATACGCCAGGATATTCAGATTTTTCTGGAGAAGTTTTATCAGCTTTAAATGTTTCTGGTGGAGCAATTTTAGTGATAAATGGAGTTTCAGGTGTTGAAGTAGGAACAGAAAGAATGTGGAGATTTTTAGAAGAAATGAAAATCCCAAGAATAATTTTTATAAATAAAATGAATAAAGGTGTTCATAATTATGAAAAGCTATTATATGATTTAAAAGAGAAATTTGGTAAAAAAATTGCACCATTTTGTATACCAATTGGATTTGAAGAAAGTTTTAAAGGTTTTGTTGATGTAGTTAATTTAAAGAGTAGAATTTTTGATGGAGAGAAATGTAATGATGATATTATTCCTGAGAATATTGATGTAAATGAAGTAAGAAATCTACTGTTAGAGGCAATCGCTGAAACAGATGAAAAATTATTAGAAAAGTATTTTTCAGGAGAGGAATTTTCAAAAGATGAGATTGAACAAGGTTTACATAATGGTGTTGTAAATGGAGAGATAGTACCTGTTATTATTGGCTCTGCAAGTAATACAATAGGAGTTAGAACTTTATTTGAAATGCTGTATAGATACATGCCAACTCCTCAAGAATTAAATGATGGAATAAAAACAGGGTATAGTTTAGATGGAACTAAAAAAATAGAAAGAAAAGTTTCAGAGGATGAACCTTTTTCAGCAATAATTTTTAAAACAATCGTGGATCCATATTTAGGAAAAATTTCACTATTTAAAGTTAATTCAGGAAAAATTCAAAAAGATGATGAAATTTTAGTGGCAAATAAAAATGAAAGAGAAAAAATATCTAATATTAGTTTTTTTAGAGGTGGAAGACAAATAACATCAAAAGAGATTAAAGCAGGAGATATAGGAGCTACAACAAAATTAATTTTTGCTCAAACAGGAGATACTATTTGTGATAAAGACTTTCCAATTATTTATAAAACAATATTTTTTCAAAAGCCATGTTTATATATGTCTATTTTACCAAAAGAGAAAATAGATGATGATAAATTAAGTACTTCTTTACAAAAATTATTAGATGAAGACCCTTCATTTTCTATTAGTAGAAATTTTGAAACAAAAGAACTATTAATTGGAGGACAAGGAGAAAAACATTTACAAATTTTATTAAATAAATTAGAAAATAAATTTGGAGTACATGGCATACTGAAAGATCCAGAAATTTCTTACAGAGAAACTTTAAAAGAGATAGTTGAAGCTCAAGGGAAACATAAAAAACAATCTGGTGGAGCTGGTCAGTTTGGAGAAGTTTTTATAAAATTTGAACCAAATATAGAGGAGTTTAATTTTATAGATAAAATCCATGGAGGAGTAGTGCCAAAAACTTATATACCAGCTGTGGAAAAAGGTTTGCAAGAAGCAATGTTAAAAGGAAAATTAGCAGGATATCCAGTAATAAATGTAAAAGCGACATTATATGATGGTTCTTATCATCCAGTTGATTCAAATGAGTTATCCTTTAAACAAGCTGCTATTTTAGCCTTTAGAAAAGGAATGGAATCTGGAAGGTGTGTATTACTAGAGCCTATTGTTAGAATGGAAATAATGGCTCCTGATGAGTATATAGGTGACATTATGGGAGATATGAATAAACGAAGAGGTAAAATATTAGGGATGGAACCAAAAGATTACTCAGAGCAACTTTTAATAGTGGATGTTCCTGAAAGTGAGATATTAAAATATGCAATTGATTTAAAGTCTTTAACTCAAGGAAAGGGACGGTTTGAGTATGGTTTTTTAAGATATGATGAATTACAAGAAAATTTAGCAAAAAAAATAATAGATTCAAGAAAATAAAAATAGTGGTTCTAAATCTAGAGAAGATTTAGAACCACTGTTTTATATTTAAAACAGATCTTTTTTAAATAAAATCCAAGAAATGATCATACCAAATAAAATTGCTACAAATAAAACAAATAAAAAACCATATTGATTGTGTGCAAAAGGAATTCCACCAACGTTCATTCCCCATAATCCAGAAACAACTGTAGGAATAGCAAATACAACAGTAATAGAAGTTAATTTTTTCATAACAACGTTAAGGTTATTAGAGATTACAGATGAAAAGGCATCTCTTGTACCACTAAGGATACTTGAATAAATGTTAGCCATTTCAATAGCCTGTTTTGTTTCGATAATAACATCTTCTAGTAGTTCTAAGTCATCTTGATATCTTTTGACAATTTCTGTTCTCATCATTCTTTCTAATACAGCTTCATTTGATTTTAGAGAAGTTGTAAAGTAAACTAAACTTTTTTCTAGCTCTAGAAGCAACATAAGTTCTTGATTTCTCATAGAATTTTTAAGTTGTCTTTCAATATTATCAGAAATTCTACCAATTTGCTTTAGATATAAAAGGAAATAAGTTGAATTTCTAAAAAGAAGTTGAAGAATAAATCTAGTTTTTTTAAAAGTAAAGAAGCTTTTAATTCTTCCCTGTATAAATTCCTCAATAAGAGCTAATTTAACTGTTGAAACAGTTATAATGTGATCTCCTAAAAGGATTATTCCAAGAGGAACAGTAGCAAAAGAACAACGATTATTTTCATCATGCATAGGTACATCAATAATTAATAAAATAAGGTCATCATCAATTTCCAAACGGGCTTTTTCCTCTTCATCAAGAGCAGCTCTAATATGTTCTTCAGGAATTTCAAAGCTATTAGTAACAACTTTAATCTCCTCTTCTGTTGGATTTAATAGATGTATCCATGTATTTTTTTCAGTAAGTTTTTCTACTTCTAAAGTTTCAGAAATAGAAAAATGTTTTTTTTCTAATATGTCATTATGACTTTTATATATTTTTATCATAGAACCACCTTAAAATTTTCGGCTTAATCTCTTAAAGCAAGAGGCATTAATATATATTTATAAGAGTTATTGTCTCTTTCTGAAATCTCAAACATAGCAGATGAATTATTACCTTTTATGAAAACATTATTATCTAAGTTTTCAATAAATTCATAAAGGAATTTAATATTTAATGAGCATTTAAAATCATCACCATTTTTAATCATATCAGACTTTTGATTTATTTTAGCTTTTCCAGAAGAGGCAGAAATAGTTAGTTTTTTTCCAACGAACTCTAAAATAGCTCCATTTTTAGATTCACTACTTGTTCTAGCAACAGTTAAAACTTTTTTTAAAGAGCTTTTAAAATCACTATAACTAAATTCCATCTCTTTGCTAAAGTTATTGCCGCATAGTATTGCATCAAAATTTGGGAATGGTAATACAATTATTTTAGTTGAAAAATACGAGTCATTCCACTGGAAAATAAGATTATCACGAGAAAAACCAATACTGATATCTGTATCAATATCTTTAATTAGTTTACAAAGAATATTAACAGAATCTAAAGGAATAGAAAAATCACTTTCTATTAAGGCACTATTATCTGTTTTTAAATATGTTAATCTATATGAATCAGTTGAAACAAAAGATATTCTATCCTTTTTAAAAATAGTTCTAATACAATTAATTGCTAAGTTTTCGCTTGATTGAGCTGCTGAAAATTTAGTTTTTTCGAAATATTTGAAAAGTTCCTTTCCAGAAATTTCAGCAATAGTATGCTCAGTTGGAACTTTTAAATTTTCAGGAAAATTTTCATTTAAGAGTAAAGAAAATTCAGCTAAATGTATAGATAAAATATCATTAGTTGATGAAAGTGTTATAAATTCATCATCTAATAATTTAATGTACTCTAAAGCTAAGTTTGGTTTAAAAACAACAGTACCATTATGTTTTGTTTGGCAAGAAATAGTTTTTATATAATTAACATCAAGATTTGTTCCTGTAAAAATAACATTTCCATCAATTGATTCTATTTTCAATCCAGAAATAACAGGTTTAACTGGATTATCTTTTAAAATATTGATAAATTCAGAAAAAATCTCAATTAAATCGCTTCTTTTTATATTGAAATTCATAAGGTTCCTCCTAATAAGTCTTTTTTAAAATTATACACCAAAAACAAGACTCTTACAAGAAATAAAAAAAGAGCTAACCATCTGAGGTTAGCTCTAAGATTAATCTACTAAAATCTCTTGCCAGTATTTGTTTTGTAAGTCTAATGTGTTTTTAATATCTCTTAAGATTCGAGTGTTTTTAAGAGCATCTATTTGATACATTGGCTGAACTGTAATTAACTTTCTAGCAGGAACATTTATTGATGGTAATTTTAAATGTTCTGCAACTAATTTATAATTTTCAGGTCTATGAATAAATTCTAAAAATTTATATGCTGCTTCTTTATGAGGTGCATTTTTAAGAACAACAAATGAGTCAATGTATGATGTTCCTCCTTTTTCAGGAATAATTAATTGAGTATGCTTAAGTTGATCTGCATTTAACTCACTATAAACATTTTCAGGATAGCAATGAACAACCCAGAAATCTTCATTGGCAAAACCTTTTCCAAATGATTCTGAATCAAATTTTGCTATATTCTTTTTCCACTCTTTAACAAGATTTGCTGCTTGTGCAATTTCAGCTTCATTACTAGTTGTTTGAGAATATCCAAGAGTTCCAAGAGCAGAGGTCATAACTTCTCTCATATCATCAAGTAAAGTCATTTTACCTTTATAAGCAGAGTCGTTATAAATTGTAAAATCTTTAGGAAAATTCTTAACATATTTAGTATTTACAACAATAGCTGTAGCTCCCATAACATATGGAACAGCATAATCATTGTTTTTATCAAAATATTGCAATTTTTCCAAAACCATAGGATCTATATTTTTAAATGTAGGTAGTTTAGATTTATCAAGTTTCTCTAATTTACCTTCATTCATTAAAATTTCAGCATAGTCTGTTGAAGGAGTTAATATATCATAACCAGTTCCTCCAGCCATTATTTTAGCAAACATCTCCTCATTTGAAGAGTAGATATCTTCCACAACTTTAATTCCAGTCTCTTTTTCAAATTTTTCATAAATCTCCGTTGGAACATAATCTGCCCATCCATAAAGATATAAAATATTTTTATTATTTTGTTCTCCTTTACCACAACTCACTAAAAGAACAACTAAAGACAATAAAGCTAGTATTTTTTTCACTTAAACCTCCCAGTATATATAAAATTTTCACTAAGATATATTCTATTATATTTTGCAATCTTAGTCAAGTGTATTCTTAGTTTTATACTAGAAAATATAGATGAATTATTGTATAATTATAAGGAATGATAAAATTAAAGATAGGTGGTAATTTGGTGGAAAAAATTGTAAGTAAAGATAATGAACTTTTTAAAAAATTAAAAAAATTAAAAACTAAAAAATACAGAGACTCTGAAAGATTATTTTTAGCAGAAGGAAGAAAATTTCTAGATTTTACGGAAACTCCAAATATGATTATATTTAAAGAAGGAATAGGAGAGAATTTATTTCAAATGGGAGAAAAGCATAATTGTAGAAAAATTATCTTGCCTGAAAAATTATTTAAAGAGTTAACATCTCAAGAAAATTCTCAAGGAGTAATTATTTGTTATAATTCTAAAAAAGAAAACTTAGAGGAATTAAATGATAATATTATAGTTTTAAATAAAGTTTCAGATCCTGGAAATTTAGGGACAATAATAAGAATAGCAGATGCAGCAGGATTTAAAGATATAATTTTAACAAAGGGAAGCGTAGATTGTTACAATGAAAAAACAGTAAGAAGTACAATGGGATCTATATTAGCAATGAATATGTATTATATGGATGAAAATGAGTTAGTATTATTTTTAAAAGAAAAAGGGTATAAGGTAATTGTAACGGCATTAGAAAAAGATTCAATTGAGTATACAGATATAAAGTTAGATGAAAAGAATGCATATATATTTGGAAATGAGGGAGATGGAGTTTCAAAAGAGATTATAGCTGCAAGTGATGAAAAGATTATAATACCAATATATGGAACAGCCGAGTCTTTAAATGTAGCAATGGCCGCAGGGATTATTTTATATCAAGTTAGAAATAAATTAGAAAAAATTTAGTGGGGTGTAATTTATGATAAAGCTTATAGTAACAGATATGGATGGAACATTTTTAAATGATAAAAAAGAAATATCTTCTGAATTTTGGGATGTTTTTAAAAAATTAAAAGAAAAAAACATTAAATTTGTAGTGGCAAGTGGTAGACAGTACCAAAATCTAAAAGAGCAGTTTGAACCTATAAAAGATGAAATAATATTTGTAGCAGAAAATGGAAGTTATATAGTAGAAAAGGAAAAAGAGCTTTACTCTAGAACTCTATCTAAAGAAGCTATTGAAAAATTTGTAAACATAGGAAGAGAGATAAAAACTACTAATATAGTTTTATGTGGAAAAAAATCAGCATATATTGAAAATACAGAACCTAAATTCATGAAAGAGGTTGAAAAGTATTATGAGGAAAGAGAAATAGTTGAGAATTTATTGAAACTTCCAAATGATGATGAGATTATAAAAATAGCTTTTTGTGATTTAGATGGAACAGAAAAAAATATTTTTCCATTTGTAAAAGATGAAAAAGAGTTTCAAGTTGTAGTTTCAGGAGAGATTTGGTTAGATGTAAGTCATTTAGAATCAAATAAAGGGATAGCTTTAGATATTATAATGAAAAAATTAAATATTAATTATGATGAAGTTATGATATTTGGAGATTATTTAAATGATTATGAGATGTTAAAAAGAGGAAAATATAGTTATGCAATGGAAAATGCTCATGAGGAAGTAAAGAAAATAGCAAATTTCTTAGCTAAAAGTAATAATGATAATGGTGTTATTAGAGAGATAAAAAAATTATTTTAAAAATAAAAAAAATAGGAATAAAACAATAAGGAGGAATAGATGAAAAAAATAATATTACTCCTTTTGTTGTTGTTTGGAATAAATTGTTTTGCACAATATGACTTTCCAATGAAAAATCCGTATGTTGCAACAATACTAGGAAGTTCAAAAATAATGACAAAGGGAGTACCTAAAAAAATACCCACAGAAGAGTTTAAAATAATAATAGATAAAAATAGAGAGATTCCAGCGAATTTATGGTATGAGAAAGGGTTTAAATTTTCTTTAAATAAGCAAAAAAAGAAAGCACCTTTAATTTTTGTACTTTCAGGAACAGGTGGAGCTTATAATTCCACAAAAACTCAAAATTTTGCAAAAATATTATATAATGCAGGATATAACGTAGTAAGTGTATCATCAGCTTTTAATAACAATTTTATTTTAAATGTTTCAAATAGTAAAGTTCCAGGAGTGTTACTTCAAGATGGACTTGATTTATATAAGGCAATGGAGTCTATGTTAAATACAATAAAAAAAGATGAAAAAATAGAGATAACAGATATTTATTTAACAGGGTATAGTATGGGAGCTACGCATTCAGCAGTAGTGTCATATTTAGATTCGAAATATAAAAAATTTAATTTTAAAAGAGTATTTTTAATTAATCCATCAATTAATCTATATTATTCAGCAACAGCATTAGATGGAATGCTTATAAATAATATAAATAATAGAGGAGATATTGGTGATTTAGTACAGACTGCTGTGGAAAAGCTTAAAAATAATATATCTGCTTCAGATTTAAAAATATCAGAAGAAAGTATTTATTCGATTTTTGAAAAACATGAATTAACAAATAAAGAGATGCAAAGTTTGATAGGTCTTGCTTTTAATTTAGTGTCAATAGATATAAATTATTTAGTAGATCAACTAAATAATACTCATGTATATTCAAATACAGAACCTGGAAAATTTAGTAATATGTATCCATATTTTAAAAGTATAAATTTTGCAACATTTAGTGACTATTTAGAAAATTTAGCATATCCTTATTATGCCCAAGTTTTAGGAGGGAATTTAAAATTTGATGATATAGTTAAATATGGTGATTTAAGAATATTAAAGAAGTATTTAAAAAATTCTAAGAATATAGTTACTGTAACAAATGAAGATGATTTTATTCTTTCTAATGAAGATAGAAAATTCATTAAAAATACTTTTGGAAAACATAGTTTAATCTATCCTTATGGTGGACATTGTGGAAATATGTTTTATCAAACAAATGTTGATAAGATGCTACAGTTTTTAAATAAGGGGGAGTTTAATAATGAACTATAAAAAAATTGGGTTTCTAATTTTGTTATTTAGTTTTATGGGGTGCTCATCAGCACCAAAAAAAACCAAAGAAATAGTATATCATAAACCTGTGTTTAAGGAAACGGAACAAGAAAAAATAATGCAAAAAGAGTATCTACAATTAGGAATAGATAAAGAAGTATTACCTCAACCTATAAAATCAAGAGAGATAGTAAGAAAGAAAATAGTAAATGGAACAAAATTTATAGAGGTTTACGATCCATTAGAACCTTTAAATAGAAGAATTTATTATTTTAATTATTATTTAGATAAATATTTATTGATACCAGCAGTTGATGCATATGAATATGTTGCTCCTAACCTAGTTCAGGAAGGAGTGTCGAATTTTTTTACAAATTTAGAAGGAATTAGTACTTTTATAAATTCTCTCTTACAATTTAAGGGGAAAAAGGCTACAATAACTTTAGCAAGATTCGCTATAAATTCTACATTTGGAATTTTAGGATTATTTGATGTGGCATCTGCACTAGAACTACCTAAAACATACGAAGATTTTGGATTAACAATGGCTAAATATGGTGTTGGTAACGGAGCATATTTAGTTTTACCAGCTTTAGGACCATCAAATTTAAGAGATGCAACAGGTTTAGGTATTGGAAAACTTACATTAGCTGAAACAAATCCATATAATAGCACAACAGGGGTAGACATAAACAACCTGGGTGTGGTAGGATTAGGAGGTATAAATCAGCGTAAAGAACAAAAAAGTTTTAGATACTACGGGACTGGAAGTCCTTTTGAATATGAATATGTTAGGTTTATATATACAACATACAGAAACACACTAGTTAGTAAAGGGAGAGGTGAATAGTTATGAATTTACAAGATTTTGTTTTAAACTACAAAGAGGATGTAATCAAATCGATTCAAGAATCAGTAAGAATTAAAAGTGTTCAAGAAGCACCTTTAGAAGGAAAACCTTTTGGAGAGGGACCAGCAAAAGCTTTAGAAAATATGTTAGCTTTAGGAAAAAGTTTAGGGTTTGAGGTTAAAAACTTTGATAACTATGCAGGACATATTGATTTTGGAACAGGATCAGACGAAGAGATGATAGGAATATTAGGACACGTTGATGTTGTACCAGAAGGAACAGGATGGGATTATCCTCCATATGAAGCTAAAATAGTTGATGGAGTAATGTATGGTAGAGGAGTTTTAGATGATAAAGGTCCTACAATAACAGCTCTTTATGCATTAAAAGCTATAAAAGATTCTGGATTAAAATTAAGTAGAAAAGTAAGAGTAATAGTTGGAGCAAATGAAGAAACAGGATGGGGTTGTATGAATCACTATTTTGGTGAGTTAAAAATGCCTGAACCAGCAATGTCATTTACACCAGATTCATCATTTCCAGTAACATTTGCTGAAAAAGGAATTTTACAAACACTTTTAACTAAAAAATATAATAAAGAATTAGATTTCTCAATATCAGGAGGAGTTGCATTTAACTCTGTTCCAGATTCAACAGTAGGAATATTCCCACTTTCTATGAAAGAAGAGATATTTAATAATCTTGATAAATATAATGAAGGAAAAGAATATAAAATAACAGCTACAGAAAAAGATGGGAAAATTGAAGTTGTATCTTTAGGAAAAGCATCTCACGGAGCTAGACCAAGTAATGGATATAATGCAATAGCTGCTTTATTTACATTCTTAAATATGTTGAAAATAGAGAATGAAGAACTTAAAAATGTTGTTGAGTTCTTTAATGAATATATAAAAATGGAATTTGATGGAAAATTACTTGGAATTAATTTCCAAGATGAGCCATCAGGAGTTTTAACTTTAACAGTTGGAAAAATGGAATTTTCTGGAACTGAATTAATGTTCGGATTTGATGTGAGATATCCAGTAACATTTAAACAAGATCAAGTATTTAATGAAATTGTTAAAAGAGCAGAAACTAAAGGAATTACAGCAACAGTAAATTCAGCTAAAAATCCTTTATATGTACCAAAAGATAGTTTCTTAGTAACAACTCTTATGAACATTTATAAAGATGTAACAGGAGATGTTGATGCAAAACCAGTAGCTATTGGTGGAGGAACTTATGCAAGAGCAGTAAGTAATGCAGTTGCATTTGGAGCATTATTAAAAGATCAAGAAGATAATATGCACCAAAAAAATGAATATTTAGAGCTTTCTAAATTAGATACATGGTTAAAAATATATGTTCAAGCAATATATGATTTAGCTAAATAATGTGAAAATGCCCCAAAGATTTTATCTTTAGGGCATTTTTTTATATATAAAATTTACATAAAATACATTCATAAGGATTTAAAATTATTTTTTTTAGATTAATCTCTTTTATAGAATAATTACTTATGAGAATACTAATTGGAATATTAGAAAATTTATTAGTAGAAATAGTATGGGGGAAAGAGGTTAAATTACAAATTATAAGAAAAAACTCATTATCTAAACTTCGTGTATAAGCAAAAATATTATTATCATTTTCAAATATAAGTTTAAAGTCCCCATAAATTAATGTTTTATTAGATTTTTTTAATTGAATTAAACTTTTATAAAAATTTAAAATGGAATCTTTTTCTAAAGTCTGTTTTTTCACATTAATTTTTTTGAAATTATCATTTATTTTTAACCATGGTTTATGAGATGAGAATCCAGAATAAGTACTGTTATCCCACTGCATGGGAGTTCTAGCATTATCTCTTGAAGTATTAGATAAAATATTTAAAATTTTATTAGGAGACAGCCCTTTTTTAAAGTAATCTTTAGCTTCATTGATACTTCTAATATCTTGAAAATCATCAAGAGAAGAAAAAATACTATTTGTCATTCCAATCTCTTGTCCTTGGTATATAAAAGGTGTTCCTTTTTGCATAAAGTAAGCAAGAGCAAAAGATTTTGCTGATTCGCTCCAGTAATCTTTATCATTCCCCCAAGTAGATGTACTTCTTGGGATATCATGATTTTCAATAAAAAGAGCATTCCAGCCTTTTTTAGCAAGAATATTTTGCCATTTATTAGATATATCTTTATATTTTTTAGGAGAGAAAGATATATTTTTCTCAAAACTCCATAAATTTAAATGTTCAAATTGAAAGATCATATTAAATCGACCATCTCTTTCATCCACCCATTTATAAATATCTTTAAGACCAACGCCATTAGCTTCTCCAACAGTTACAATATTATACTTATCAAAAGTATTTTTTTTAAGTTCTTTTAAAAAGGAGTGTATTCCATAAACGTTAGTAAATTTATTAAAAGCAGGGATATAAGTATTATCTGTTTTATTTGGCATATTAGGGAGATTTTTACGTTTTTTAATATGAGTAATAGCATCAACTCTAAATCCATCGATTCCTTTGTCTAACCACCAATTAATCATTTTATAAAGAGCCTTTCGAACTTCTTTATTTTCCCAGTTTAAGTCTGGTTGTTTTTTAGAAAATAGATGTAAATAATACTCTTTTGTTAAAGATTCTTTTTCCCATGCTGATCCTTTAAAAATACTTTCCCAATTATTAGGTTTTTTAGACCAGATATACCAATCTCTTTTGTCGTTATTTAAAGAGGACTTAGATTCTATAAACCAAGGATGTTCATCACTAGTATGATTAATAACAAGATCAATAATAATTTTAATATTAAAACTATGAGCTTTTTTTAAAAGAGCATGAAAGTCTCTCATAGTTCCAAACTCTTTAGAAATTTTAAAATAATTACTAATATCATATCCATTATCATCATTTGGACTTTCATAAAAAGGTGATATCCAAAGAAGATTTACACCTAAACCTTTTAAATAATCAAGTTTTTTTATAACACCTTTTAAATCTCCGATTCCGTCATTATTTGAGTCGTAAAAACTTCTAAGGTAAATTTGATAACCAATACATTCTTTCCACCACATAGATACACTCCTTTAAAAAATTAGTTTATGAAAGTGCTTTCTTTTAAGTATTTTTCATCATTTCCAGCTATGAAAATAATTGAGTTGTTAGAAAGAAGATCAATGACTTCTGTGGATAATTCTGAAGGAATTGCAGGGCAACCTAAACTTCTACCTAAAAATCCAATTTGATCAATATATTTTTTAGTAGCATATTCAGCACCGTGAATAACAATATTTCTTTTATAAGCATTTGAATTAAATTTATTCTCTAGACCTTTAAGTCTTAGAGAGTATCCATATTCACCTTTGTAAGGTTTTGAATCAGTTATAAAAAATCCAAGAGAACTTTGGAAAGAGTTTAAAGTATTAGAAAACATAATAGGAATAACTTTACCACTATTTTTACCATGAGTTACATATGTATAATAAAGAAGTTTTTTATTTTTTAAATCAATAACTGAAAATCTTGGTTTTGTAGAAGGTTTTGTAAAATCAATAATTGTTAAAAATTGATAATTATTATCTTTTAATTTATAGGTTCCTTTCATAGCATTTTTAAAAACAGAATATTCCATTTTATTTTCTAAATGTAATTTTTTATATAAAGATGAAGTAAAAGAAAAAGATAATGAATAAAATAAAATAAAAAAGGACAAAATAAATTTAAACATAATACCTCCAAAAATAAATAAGAATGTAGTTTGATTATAACAAAAATGATGGGTATTTAAAATAAAAAAATAAATTAATATTATTTGTAAGGATTGTTAATAAAAAAATAGTAGAGTATAATAGAGATCATATTTAAAATAAGGAGGATCATTAATGGAAAAGTATAAAAAAATAATTTTTGGAATATGTGTGGTTTTATTAGGTTTTATACTTTATAAAACAGGAATACTTGAAACTATAAGTGATAGAGAAAAAATAACACTTTTCATTAATAAAATGGGGAATTATGGACCATTAGTATATATCGTAATATATATGCTTGTTACAATAACGTGTATATCAACTCTTCCATTGACACTGGTGGGTGGACTCTTATTTGGAGGAATAAAAGGTGTTTTATATACAGCTATTGGAGCAGGATTTGGATTAGCTTTAGCATTTATAATTTCAAGATATATTGCAAGAGAATATATTGAGAAAAAATTTGGGAACACTGAGGCTTTTAAAAAAATAAATGCAGGTGTAGAAAAAGAGGGTTGGTTTATATTAGCTACTACAAGATTAATACCTATATTTCCTTTTGGAATACAAAATTATATATATGGATTAACTTCAATGAGCTTTATAAAATATACAATACTTTCAGTGATATTTATATTACCAGGTACATCTGTTTATGTTCTACTTGCAGGAGCTGTTGCTTCTGGAGATAAAGAAAAAGCATTGAAAATGTCACTTTTAGCTTCATTAATATTTTTTTTAATAACAATAGTTACAAAACTAATATCAAAAAAAAGAAAATAAATTATAAATGGGGGAGATAAATGTTAAAAAACTTTATAAGTTACTATAAACCATACAAAAAATTATTTGTATTAGATTTATTAGTAGCTTCAGTATCAGCAGCATGTGACCTTTTTTATCCAATGTTAACAAGAAAAATTGTAAATGAAACTATTCCAAATCAAGAATTAAGAATGATTGCAACTTTTTCAATTGTGTTACTGATTATCTATCTAGTAAAAATGATGTGTGCATATTTTATGCAATATTGGGGTCATGTAGTTGGAGTTAGAATGCAAGGAGATATGAGAAAAGATATTTATAAACACTTACAAAATTTGCCAGTTAAATATTTTGATAATAATCAAACTGGAAGTATTATGTCAAGAATTGTAAATGATTTAATGGATATATCAGAACTAGCTCATCATGGACCAGAGGATCTTTTCATATCTATAATAATGATAATTGGATCTTTTATTCTTTTATCAAATATAAATTTAAAATTAACATTAATAATTTTTTCAGTACTTTTAATACTTATAATTTTTGCTATTTTTAAAAGAAAAAAAATGCAAGCGGCTTTTTTA
>SAMEA5043656__coassemble_123_pt1 | contig 18945 bp, 10 predicted proteins | sample SAMEA5043656__metabat2_low_PE_002 | metagenome-assembled genome bin SAMEA5043656 (sample SAMEA5043656) | Gadus morhua | reverse complement strand
AATGGAAAAAAAGTTTAAATGGAATATGGGAATTTTTATATATGGACTCAAAAGAATGGAAAAGCATAGAGGTTCCAGGCCATATTGAACTTCAAGGTTATGGAAATCCGCAATATGTAAATACAATGTATCCATGGGATGGAAAAGAAAATTTAAAGCCAGGAGAAGTTCCAAAAAATAATCCATTTGGAGTTTATAAAAAAGAAGTAGAAATTCCAAATGATTGGAAAGAGAAACCTATTTTTATATCTTTTCAAGGAGTTGAATCTAATTTAGAACTATATTGTAATGGACATTTAGTTGGATATAGTGAAGATACATTTACACCTAGTGAATTTGAACTTACAGATTATATAAAGCCAGGTAAAAATGAGATAACAGTAAAAGTTTCAAAGTGGTGTAGTGGCAGTTGGTTAGAGGATCAAGATTTTTGGAGATTTTCAGGAATCTTTAGAGATGTCTATTTATATTCAATTCCACAAGTACATTTAAAAGATGTATTTGTAACTTCTGATTTAGATTTACATTTAGGAATAGGTCAATTAAAAACAGAGATGAAATTAATGTCATTGGAAGAAAGAAAAATAGATATAAATATAAAACTTATTGATGGAGATAAAGAGGTATTAAGTTTTAAAGAAACTGATATTTTAATAGAGGAAAAAAGAACAATATTATTGAGTAAAGAGATAGAAAATCCAAAATTATGGAGTGCAGAAACACCTAATTTATATTTATTAGAGATTATTTTAATAGATTCAGAGTCAAAAGAAATTATTGAAGTTTGTAAAGAAAAAATAGGATTTAGAAAAATTGAGATAAAAAATAAAATTTTGTTAATCAATGGAAAAAGATTAGTTTTTAAAGGTGTAAATAGACATGAATTTAATTGCTATAATGGAAGAGTAGTAAGTGAAGAGGATATGTTGTGGGATATAAAATTTTTAAAAGCAAATAATTTTAATGCTGTTAGAACATCTCATTATCCTAATGATAATAGATGGTATGAGCTTTGCGATGAATATGGAATATATGTAATAGATGAAGTGAATTTGGAAAGTCACGGAACTTGGCAGATACTTGGAATGCCTAATCCAGAAAACGTTATTCCTAATAATGATCCAGAGTGGCTTGAAAATATATTAGACAGGTCAAAGTCAATGTTTGATAAAGATAAAAATCATCCATCTATAGTTATGTGGTCACTGGGAAATGAATCTTTTGGTGGTGAAAATTTATATAAAATGTCAGAATACTTACGTAATTTAGATTCAACAAGACCAATACATTACGAGGGAATTTATTGGGATAGAAGATATGATAAAACTTCTGATGTGGAAAGTAGAATGTATGCTAAAGTAGAGGATATTGAAAAATATTTACAAGAAACTCCAGAAAAGCCATTTATATTATGTGAATATAGTCATGCTATGGGAAATTCCAATGGAAATCTTCATAAATATGTTGAGCTTGAAGAGAAGTATGAAATGTATCAAGGTGGATTTATATGGGATTATATAGATCAAGCAATTATAAAGAAAACAGATGAAGGTGAAGAGTTTTTAGCGTATGGAGGAGATTTTGGAGATAGACCTACAGACTATAATTTTTGTGTTAATGGATTAGTATATGCTAATAGAGAAGCTTCTCCAAAAATGCAAGAAGTAAAACAATTATTTTCAGATTATAAAATAGTTGTAGATAAAGATAATTTTACTATAAAAAACAAGAGTTTATTTACAAATATAAATAAATATAATACTGTAATAAAATTATTTAAAGATGGAAATGAAATTTTTAATGAAACTAGAATACTTGATTTAGAAGCTCAAAAAGAAAAGAAGTTTAAATTAGATATTAAAATTCCAAAGGATAGTGGGGAATATATTATAGAAGTTTTATTAACATATATGGAAGATAGAGAGTATGTTAAAAAAGATTCAGAGATTACTTTTGGACAATTTATTTTTAGTAAAAAAGAAAAGAGAAAACAAGAGGAGTTATTAGATAAAAATCTAACTTTAATAGATGGTGGATTTAATATAGGAGTAAAAGGGGAAAATTTTAATGTTATTTTCTCAAAATCTTATGGAGGATTATTATCTTTAAATTATTTTGGTAATGAATATTTAGAGGAGATAGTACGTCCTAACTTTTGGAGAGCTTGTACTGATAATGATAGAGGAAATAAAATGCAGTATAGATATGCACAGTGGAAAATTGCATCTCTTTATTCTGTAGTAGAAAACATAGAAATAGTAGAAAATAAAAAACATATAGATATAATATATAATTATATGCTTCCAACAACACCAAGTACAAATTGTATTATAAAGTATAGTGTTTTTTCTTGTGGAAAAATTAAAGTGAATATGGAATATTCAGGAAATAATTTAATGACAGATATTCCTTTATTTGGTATGACATATAAGTTAAATAAAGAGTATAATAATATAAAATGGTATGGAATGGGACCAGAAGAAAACTATATTGATAGAGTACATGGAGCTAAACTTGGAATATTTGAAACAACAACAGAAAAGAATATGAGTAAATATATTATTCCTCAAGAGTGTGGAAATAGAATTGGAAATAGATGGGTAGAAATAAAAAATTCCAATGGGAGCGGAATAAAAGTAAGCGGAGAAACTCCATTTGAATTTAGTGCACTACCTTATGGAGTTCATGAAATTGAACAAGCAACTCATCATTATAAATTACCAAAACCTACTTATACAGCATTAAATATAAATAAAATACAGATGGGTGTAGGTGGAGATGACTCATGGGGTTCTAAAACTCATGAAGAATATTTAGTATTTGGAAAAGAAAAAATAGAATTTGAATATACAATTGAAATAATTTAAAATATGCTCCTTTTTAGGAGCATATATATTTTTTAAAAAATATGTTGACAAAATATAAAAAATGCGATATAATTTTTATGTATTAAGGGAACTTAATCACATGCGTCATTAGCTCAGATGGTAGAGCACACGACTTTTAATCGTGTTGTCACTGGTTCGAGCCCAGTATGACGCACCATTTATGTGTCTGTAGCTCAGCTGGATAGAGCAACGCCCTTCTAAGGCGTGGGTCAGGAGTTCGAATCTCTTCAGACACGCCATATATGCCGCTTTAGCTCACCTGGTAGAGCAACTGACTTGTAATCAGTAGGTAATTGGTTCGACTCCGATAAGCGGCACCATTTATGAAAGCATAACACTTAATTTATTAGGTGTTTTTTTTATTTTTTGTAATAGAAAAAAAGAGAATGAAAAGTGATGATTTACAGTTATAAAAAATCATTTTATAATAAATTTATTTAAAATAAATTTAGGGGGATAAAAAATGAAACTAACAGAAAAATCATTGGAAAAATATGGTGTAGATTTTAAAGTATCTCAAGAAAAATTGATTGGTGGAATACATGAGGCTTTAAAAAAAATAGATACAAATTTAAAAGTCTTTATAGATAATTACCCAAAAGCAGCAAGTGTTAATAATATATATCCTTCTATGAAAAATGGTGAGGAAGTTGATGATTGGACATCAGGGTTCTGGACAGGAATGTTATGGTTGTCATATGAGTTAACTTATGATGAAAAGTATAGAAAGTTAGCAGAGTATCAATTGAGAAGTTTTAAATCTAGAATTGAAAATAAAAAGCATTTAAATCATCACGATATAGGGTTTTTATATTCTTTATCAGCAGTTGCACAAAATATTGTAACTGGAAGTGAAGTAGCTAAAGAGGTTGGAGTAAAATCAGCAGAGCATTTAATTGGAAGATTTAAAGAGAAAGGTGAGTTTATACAAGCTTGGGGAGATTTAGATAATCCAAATGATTATAGATTAATTATAGATTGTAATATGAATATGCCTTTACTTTTTTGGGCAAGTGAAGTAACAGGAGATTTAAAATATGCAGAAATAGGAAAAAAACACTTTAAAACTGCATCAAAAGTTGTTGTCCGTGAAGACTATTCAACACATCATACATACTATTTTAATCCAGAAACAGGAGAGCCTGTAAGAGGGGTAACAGCTCAAGGTTATTCAGATACATCAGCTTGGTCAAGAGGACAAGCTTGGGGAGTATATGGGTTTCCATTAGCTTATGGGTATACAAAAGATGAAGCATATATTGATTTATATAAAAAAGTAACAAATTATTTTATAAATAATTTACCAGAAGATGATATTTGTTATTGGGATTTGTTTTTTAATGATGGGTCAAATGAGCCAAGAGATACATCTGCTGCAGCAATAGCTATTTGTGGGATATTAGAGATGGATAAGTATTTAGATGAAAATGATCCTGATAAAAAGATCTATTTAAATGCTGCTCAAAAAATGATGGAATCTTTACTTAAAAAATATACAACTAAAAACATAGAGGAATCAAATGGATTGTTAACAGATGCAGTTTACTCTATTCCTCATAATTCAGGAGTAAAAGAGTGTAATATATGGGGTGACTACTTCTATTTAGAGGCGCTTACAAGAATGTTTAAAAAAGATTGGAAGAAATATTGGTAATAAAAAAGTTTCGGAAAATCCGAAACTTTTTTGTTTTATTTATTTTAAATTTTCCATAGGTATATGATCCATATCAGTAAATGTTTGATTTTCTCCAGCCATTCCCCAAATGAAAGTATAATTTTTTGTTCCTACACCTGAATGTATAGACCAAGATGGAGAGATAACAGCTTGTTCATTTGAAACAACAATATGTCTAGTTTCTTGAGGTTCTCCCATAAAATGGAAAACTCTAGAGTCTTCATTCATATCAAAATAGAAATAAACTTCCATTCTTCTTTCGTGAGTGTGAGTAGGCATTGTATTCCATACATTATTTTCATCTAAAATAGTCATTCCCATTAGAAGCTGACATGATTTACATACAGCAGGATGTACAAATTGGAAGATAGTTCTTTTATTAGAACTAGCTATATCTCCTAAAGGCACAGCATTGGCATTAGCAATATCTATTTTAACAATAGGATAAGAACAATGAGCAGGAGTACTATTTAAATAAAATTTTGCAGGATTTTCTTTAGAATCAGAAGTAAAGATTATTTTTTTAGAGCCCATTCCTATATAGATTCCATCTTTAGAATTCATTTTATATTCAACATCATCAATAATTATTTTTCCAGAACCACCAACGTTAATAATACCAGCTTCTCTTCTTTCTAAAAAGTAATCTGATCCAATCTCTTTACAATTGCTAAGTTCAACAATTTTATCAGTTGGCATTATTCCACCAGCTATTACTCTATCAACATGAGAGTATGTTAAATTAACTTCATTTTCTACAAAAACTTGTTTAATAAGATAATGATCTCTAATCTCCTCAGTTGTGTAGTGTTTTGAATCTTGTGGATGATTAGCATATCTATTTTCTAATATCATATATGGCCCCCTTAATATTAATAATAACTTATCTTAATTATAACTATAAAGAAAGTACCTTTCAATAGTCATTATTTCACAAATAGACCTAAATAGAAAAATGAATATGAAATAAAACGGAATATTTCAAACATATTCTTTACACTTTTGTAAAAAAAGTGTATTTTATAAGAGGGGGAAATAAAAAGGGGGAGTTATATTGAGATTAAAGAAAATAAAAAATTATCAAAAGATATTAATATTATTATTTATAATAACGAATATATTACTAATGAAATTATCTTATATTAGGGAAAAGAATAATTATCAAAAACAAAATAAATTAAAAATAGAAAAATTGATAGAATATATAAATTTAAAATTAGAAGTTCTTTCTTTATCATTAAATGAACTTGAAAATTCAAAAGAAGTTCAAAGTTATGATGAAAATGAGTCACAATATACGAAACTTCAAGCGTTTCAAAGTATAAGAGATAAAAATAATTTTTATGGAAAATTTGGATATACAATTTCATTAGGAAAAGAGAATAGTGATGTAGTTTTATTTGAAAATGGAAGTATATCAAAAGATGAACTTTTTAATATGCTAAATTTTAATAAAAATAAAATAAAAAAAGGTGAAATTTTAATATCAGAAAAAGAAAATAATTTTAATTTTTTAATAAAAAATGATAGGTTTAAAAAAGATGATTTGAAATTTTGGATTATTAATTTAGATAAAAAAATATTTTTTAATAATTTTTTAGAAGATAGTAATAACAATTGGTTTCTAGAAAAAAATGGGAAATTATATTCATTAACAGATTCTAAAATAGATAAAAAACTAGATGTTGGAGATAAAATATTTAAAAATTCTTTTTTTAATTTTAATATACTTTATAAAGCAGAGAATGAACATTTAAATATTATTTTAATAAATGAATTACTAAAGATATTTTTTATTACATTATTTATGTATTTACTTATTATTTATGTTATAAAGGTTTTGGAAAAACCTATTTTAAATTTAGCTAAAAAAGTTGGATATTCAACAAAATCAAATGAAATTAGTGATAAAAGTGGAGAGATTAAGTTTATAGAGGAAAAAATAGATGAATTATATTTAGAGAAAGCTTTTTTAAATAGTAAAATAGATGATTTATCAGTAATTGGTAGAAGAAAAAATTTAAGAGATTACATTTTAGGAATAAGAGAAATAGATGATATAAGTCAATTAACAAGAAAAATAAATAGTTTAAAGGGTAAAAAACTAAATTTAGTTTTAATAGAGATATATGATACAGGCAATGACGATTTAGCATTTGATAACTTTTTTTTAGGGCGAGATTACTTAAAAAGTTCTTTTTTATCAGAAGGAAGTTGTGAGTATTTAGATGTTGATTATAAAAGTTTGTTGTTTATAATTCCAGAAGAGGATGAAAATATATTAGAAGATGGATTTGAATATATTTTAAAAAATATAGAGGGAAAATATAGCGTTGATTTAGTTGCTTCAGTTTCAAGGGATTTTTATGAGTTAGAAAATTTACCTCAAGAGTATATAAATTGTAAAAAAACTTTAGATATGAAATTTCTTTTTACTATGAAAAAAGTTTTATTCTACAATAGAATAGACAAAAGTAATTTAAGTGTTGTATATCCAATAGAAAGAGAGGGAAGATTAGCTAGTAAAATATTAAGTGGTAATATTATAGGATCTAAAAAAATAATAGATGAAATATTTCAAGATATAGAGGAAAACTTAGATAAAAATAAAGTGAAAATTTTATTAGGTTTATTATATAATACTTTAGATAGAATATTATTACAAATTTCAACCTTTAAAAATGAAAAAAATATAGATATAGATTTAAAAGTATTATTAAAAGAGACTTCTGTTGAAAAGATAAAGATATTATTTACAAATTTAGCCATTGAAATTTGTAAGTTAAAAGATGTATCAGAAGATACAGATATGAAGAATATTAGAGAGAAGATTCAAAAATATATATTAGAAAACTATCAAAAGGATTTTTCATTAGATGATTTAGCTGATTTTTTAGGATTTTCTTTTAGATATACAAGTATCTTATTTAAAAAGGTTATTGGAGATAATTTTAAAAATTATTTAAGTAGATATAGAATAGAAAAGGCTAAAGAAATAATGAAGGAAAATCCAAATATAAAAGTAAAAGAACTAGCAGAATTAGTAGGATGTAATAGTTCTAACACCTTTATTAGAGTTTTTAAAAAATATGAGGGGACTTCTCCTGCAAAATATTATCAAGAGGAAAAATAGAAATGAGGAGAGTTTTCTCCTCATTTTAATATTTTAAAACTCTAAGTGTTTTTAAATTATCTTTAGAATCAATAAAAGCAACTTTACCATAAAATAGAGTATTTTCTATTAAATAGGTCTTTTTTTGATTATTTATCTCTTTAGTAGTATTGAGGAATGTTAAACTATGCGTATTAGATATCTCTATTTTAATAGCTCTAGCTTCCTCTTTTGGAACTATTGATTTATCTCCCCTACAAACATTAATTTCTTCAATATTCAACTTTTTATCACTAATAACAGTAAAAAGAGTAGTTGTATTTAAACTTTTAATAGTAGTTAAAAGTTTAAAACTTTTTTCTTTAAAGTTATACTCTTTAGAAAAAATGGACTCTTCTATTTGAATATCTTGTTTATCTAAAAAAGTTAAAAATAGATTATTTTTTCCAGAAATCTTAACAGAGTTTTCTTTTAGAGAGATATTTTTATCTGGATGAAGATTAAATATCTGATTATATGTATGCTCTCCATTACCTTGGAATTCATCAATAATAATCCATAAATTTGGTTTATAATAAAATATCTTTCTAAATGTAATAACTGGATTAGAAAGAGATAAATATCCTAAGTGTCCACATTCAACATAATCAAATTTTTCATCAAAAATATAATAAGAATTTAAAGGCAAAGCAGATGAACAAATCTCCCAAGCATTATTAAAAGTTGAAAAAGGTATATTATCAATAATTGTTGTATTGTGAGCAAAAGGAGTTTTTAAATAAACTCTTTCTTTATTATCATCAATATAAGTAAATCTTCCAGAGTCAATAAAGAAATCTTCACCTTTATATGTTAAATCAAAATGTAGATTTTCCCCATGTCCATGTCCGCTTCCAATGGGACCACAACTAAACCACAAATAATTTCCATCCTCTTTAAATTCATCTCTTAAATAAAAATTACCACTATCTTTTAAAGCAATAGAAGTAAATAAAGGTTTTTTACTTTGAAGAGCACTATATATTTCTTTACTTTTTTTATCTAAATCCCACTGTGTTTCAAAATTTATAGATGAATATCCTAAAGATTTTAAAGTTTCATCACCTAAAACTCCAGAACACCTAGTTAAAATTTCTCTTAAATCTGTATGATCACTATCTCCTTGTATAGGTTGATAATAATTTGGTTTTATCATTGCTAAATTAACATAGGCTAATTTTTCAATACTTTTAAGAATAAATTCTGGAATAGATATATTTGATCTGTTTAAAAAAATAGAAACTTCGAGTAAAGAGTTTAGAACTTCATTGTGATACATAGGAGATCTTTCCCAATGAGTTCCATCTGGAAGAATTTGTATATGACATTGATATTCAAGTCTTTCCATTGCTAAATTAAAGATATATTTAAAATCAATTTTCTCTTTAAAATATAAAGAGAATACAAGGAGTCCACAATTTTGAAGGACTCCCCAATTACTAAGGATTCTAAAGTCATCATAAGTTCCTATAAGAACTTTGCTTTGTTCATTTAAAGAGTTAAATATCTTTTCTTCTAAATTATCAGGTAGAATTTGTTCTTCTTGAAAAATATAAAGAGCTTTACACCAGTTAATACATCTAATTCCCATTTCAATAGTTCTTGAACAATCTTTAAATTCATTTTCAAAAATATTAACATTATCTATCCAAGAGTTAATTTGATTATGAAAAGCATTAAAATATTTAATATCTTTTGATACAGAGTATGCTTTTCCTAAGAAAATCCAATATTTATGTCTATTTAAGATGAAAGTCCATTCAGGATCACCAAAGGGATTTTTAGTCCAAATAATATTTTCTTCAAAAGAAAAAGGTACTCTACATACTTCCATATCCCATTTATGATTAAATATAAATGTGTTATTACAAATTAAGTTAGCAGTATAAAAGAGTTCTTTTTCATCAATCATCCTTTTACAGCTCCTAAAGTTACACCTTTTTTAAAGAACTTTTGAATGAATGGATAAATTACAAGTATAGGTAAGATTGATAGAACAATAACAGCATAAATAATTGACTGAGGGGAAGTTAAACTGCTTTGTGTTATCATTTGAGCAGCTTCTCCAGCCATATCTTTTTCAACAATTAATTTCTTTAAGAATACTTGTAAAGGAACTTTTGAATCATCAGTAAGTAAAATCATTGTCCAGAAGTATCCATTCCATCTAGAGACAGCATAAAATAATGAAACAGTAGTTAATGCTGACGTTGAAAGAGGAATATAAATTTTTGTCATAATTTGCCACTGAGTAGCACCATCAATTCTTGCAGATTCTTCAAGAGATTTTGGAACTGCTTCAAAGAAACTTTTTAAAATAATAACATTAAAGGTATTAATAGCAAATCCTAAAATAACAGAGGAATAACTATTTATCATTCCAAGATCTCTAAAGTTAAGATATTTAGGGATCATACCAGGGTCAAACCACATTGTAACAACAACAAGAATAGTTATTAATTTTCTAAACTTAAGTTCAGGCTTTGATAAAACATATGCACCTGTAACAGTGAAAATCATACTTACAAAAGTACCAAAGAAAGTAATAAAGATACTATTAGCATAAGAAAGCCAAAAACCTTCAAGTTTAGATGCTGCTACAAAAGAGTCAAGATTGAATCCTTTTGGAAAAAGAACCATATCTCCAATTTCTAAAAAATATGGTTTTGTAACAGATGCAGAAAAAACATATATAATTGGATAGATAAATAATATACCTAAAATTGCTAGTAAAACATAGTTAGCAATATCAAAAACTTTTTCATCTATTGATTTTTTAATTTTAGCCATTTTTAATTCCTCCTAAATTCTACCATAGACTTGATGAAGTTATTTTTTTACTCCATTTATTTGCACTATATACTAATAAAAATCCAACAATAGCATTGAATAAACCAACAGCTGTAGCAAGACCAAAATCTTGCATTAACATTCCAGTTCTATATACATAGGTACTAATAACATCAGCAGTTGAGTATGTTGCTGGTTGGTATAAAAGTAATATAGTTTCAAATGCAACATTAAGCATGCTTCCAACTTTAAGAACAAGCATAACAACTATAGTTGGAATAATTGATGGGATTGTAATATATCTAAGTTGTTGAAATTTAGAAGCACCATCAATTTTTGCAGCTTCATAAAGAGATTCATCAACAGATGTAAGAGCAGCAAGATATATAACAGCATTAAATCCAGTACTTTTCCATATATTCATTCCTGTGAAAATCCCTCTAAAGAATTCAGGTTTAGAGAGGAAATAGATCCTTTCAAGACCAAGTTTAGCTAAGATATGGTTAACAACTCCAGTACTTGGAGATAAAATATTTACAGTGATACCAGCAGCAACAACAATAGCAATAAAATATGGAATAAAAGATGCTGTTTGTATAAGAGATCTAAAATATTTATTTTTAACTTCATTTAACATTAAGGCTAAAACAATAGCAAATGGAAATTCTAAGAATAAACTATAAATATTTAACATAATTGTATTTTTCAAAGTTGTATAAAAATAAGGACTAGTTAAAAATTCTGTAAAATTTGTTAATCCAACCCAATCACTTCCAGAGATACCCCTAAAAAGACTATAATCTTTAAAAGCAATTAAAAGACCATACATAGGTTTATATGCAAATATTAAATACCAAAGAATAAAAGGCAGAATAATTAGATATAAAGTTTTTTGGTCATTGTTAAAAGTAGATTTTTTCTTTTGAAATATATTCAAATTAAATATATTTTTACTTTTAACAGGTGGATCAAGTTTTAATGTTTTTTCTTTCATAACTTCCTCCTGATTATAAGATTAATTAATGTGATTATAATTTATAAAAAAACTATTGTAAATCGTCAGTTTTAAATCATCTTTTTTCTATATGATTTAATTAAAAATTAGATCATTATATTTAACTGCCCAATTTTGTAAATATATTTTTAAGTATTCATTTTTCTCTGAAACTGGAAGTGGATTAAGTTGCAGTATATCTTTAGCTTCATAGATAAACTCTTTTAATTTTTCATTACCATTATAATTTTTAAAAGCGACATATGTATATTCCTCATCACTAACAGCTCTCCATCCAAACTCTAAAGGATTTTTATTTTGAAGTTTTAAATTGTTAATAATTTTAGGATTTCCTGTGTAACACATGGTAATAGCTTTATTATTAAGAATCTCCCCTTTTAATGTAGGACTTAAATCTATTCCATGAAAAGAGTAATCAGTTTTAATATTAAGTAGAGAGAGTATGGTTGGAACAATATCTACTCCAGAAAGAGGTGTTTTTATATTTATATTTTTAAATTGATCACCTAAAGATAGAATAAAGGGTACAGAGATAGATTCTTCGTACCAAACATGTTTGCTCCATAATCCATGAGAACAAAGCATCTCTCCATGATCTGCTGTAAGTATAATAAGAGTATTATCGTAAAGATTATTATCTTTTAAATATGTTATTATTTTTCCAAAATATTCATCTATACCAGAAATAGCTCCATAGTATTTTTTAACCATTTGAATATACTCTGTTTCTTTTAGAGAGAATGGCTCAATTGTCTGAGGATGGTCAATAATACTGTCTAGTTTAACATTATCTCTTATGGGAATATCTACATTATCATACAAATCAACATATTTTTGTGGAATTAAATCCAGTGGTGTATGTGGTGGATTCCAAGATAAAAATAGTGCAAATTGATTTTCTTTATTTTTATTTAAAAAATCTAGAGCAATATCAGTTTCATGTTTAACAGACCATTCATTAACTTTTATTTGTTCATGAGAATCTTGCCAATAATGTGGACTTAAATGATTGTCATCAGCCCCGTATGAATACCAAAAATCAAATCCATGTCTTTTAGGCCCAGGAGGAGTATATGCATCCCAATTTTTTGCTTTGGAAATTGGATTTTTTGAAAAATCAATATCAGGTTGATCTAAATGCCATTTTCCTATATATCCTGTTGAATAATTATTATTTTTTAAAATGTCACCTATTGTAATTTCATTGGGGCTTAAAAAATTATTAAATAAATTAGGTTTGCAATTGGTGATAACATTATGAGCAATAGGATATTTTCCAGTTAATATAGTGGCTCTACTAGGTGAGCATAAAGGACATGTACTATATGCTTTTTCAAAAATAGCATTATTTTTAGCAAAATTATCAATATTAGGAGTAATAACTTTTTCTTTTTCCATAAAGCCTATAGATTCTCGTCTCCATTGATCTGCAAAAATAAAAAGTAAGTTAGGTTTTTTCATAAGATTTAAATCCTCCTAAAAATTTATTTAATAAAATATACCTTATATGGATAAGTATAGTAAATACTTAATTTTCTTATAGTCGGTAATGAGTATATGCAAAAAATGATGTGAGAATTTAATAGAAAAATGAATATTGACCTAGAAAAAAAGTGAAGGTATACTCTATTAAAATAAATTAAGGAGAAGATATCCTTTATGAAAAAAAATATAGTATTTATAACAACAGATCATCAAAGGGCAGATACCATTGGGATGATACAGTGTGATCAAGAGGTTACACCAAACTTAAATAAATTAGCACAAGAGGGAATAAATTTTTTAAACACATATACAACTTGTCCTTTGTGTGTTCCTGCTAGAACATCATTAGCAACTGGACAGTTTCCAACAAAAACAGAGGTTGTAATTAATGATTTAAAAAATATTCCAGAGAAAACAAGAGATCTAAAAACGCTACATGAATATTTATATGAAAATTCATATGATATAAGTCATTTTGGAATGCAACATATAACTTTAATTCCATCTCTTGAAAAGAGAGTTTCTTTTAAAGAGTTTATAAGTGATGATGACTATGAAAAAGTTTGTTTAGAAAATAATTTACCTATTTTCGGAACTGAAGAAGATAGAGTAAAAGTAAAAGAACTTCATGGAAATATAATAGAGGAAAGAAATTATACAGGATCAAGAGTTTCTTATTTTGAAAAGGAAGAAAAATTATTTAGAGATAGATTTTATCTTGATAATGTTCTCAACTATTTGAAAAAAGAGGACTTTAAAAATCCTGTGGCACTATTTGTAAATATTTGGGCTCCACATCCTCCCTTAACAGTTTTAAAAGAATATATGGATAAGTTTCCTAATCCTATACTTCCAGAAAATTTAAATAAAAAAGCAAATGGAGAGCCTTTAAATAGAAGGGAGGGAATAGCTGCTCAACTTGCAGAGGATAAAGATGAAAACCATTGGAAAGAGGTTTGGTCAGCTTATTTAGGTTTAACAAATTATGCTGATAAATTAATTGGTGAAATTATAAATAAATTTAAAGAAAAAAATGAATATGATAATACAATTTTTGTTTTTACAGCAGATCATGGTGACCATTTAGGTCAACATAAGATGTTTCAAAAGATGGAGATGTATGATCAAGCAATAAAAGTCCCTTTTATATTAAAAGTACCCAATTTAAAAAATAAAACTATAGAGTTTAATACAAGTCATTTGGATATTTTACCAACTGTTTTAGATTTGTTAGATATTAATTTAACAAGAAAGGTTTCAGGAGAGTCATTATTAAAATATTTTGATAAATCAAAAGATAGGTATGTTTACTCTCAATATTCAGGAAATCAAGTTGCAGTTGGAGATATAAGAAGAAGTGTTGTAGGAGATGGATTTAAATATATATTTGATCCAAGAGATAAGGAGGAGCTTTTCTCTTTAGAAGATGACCCTTTAGAGATGAATAATTTAGCGCAAGATAAAAATTATTTTGAAAAAAAAGAACAATTAAAAGAACAATTAAAAAACTTTTTAAATAAAGAAAATGATTGGATAAAAATTTAATTAGGGGGTAGTGATGAGTAAGAAGATAGTTTTAATGTTAGCAGCAATGGGAATATTACAGAGTAATCTTTATAGTGAAAATTATAAGGTATCAAAAAAACCAATGGAATTAAGTATTTTAGCTGTGCAAAATGGTAAAGTTTTTGATGAAAATTGGTCGGTATTTAAAGAGGCATTTAAAGATACAAATGTAAAATTAAAAAGTTATAGTTCTAAAAACTTAACAGATGAGATGCAAGCATTTAACTTAGCTATATCTTCTGGAAAATTACCTGACATAATTTCTTTAGCTTATCCAGACAAATTAGAAAGTTTAGGAATGGATGGAGGAATGGTATCTTTAAATAAATTAATTGATGAACATGCTCCAAATATTAAAAAGTTTTTTGAAAAATATCCAAGATATAAGATGGATGCTGTAGCAGCAGATGGAAATATCTATTTTATACCTGATTATTATGATTGGTATGCAATGAAAGCTGCTCAAGGTGTATTTATTAGAAAAGATTGGTTAAAAAAATTAAATTTAGAAACACCAGAAACTATGGAAGATTTTTATAATGTTATGAAGGCTTTTAAAACTCAAGATCCAAATGGAAATGGAAAAGCAGATGAAGTTCCATATTTTGATAGAACAGTTGAATTTGCTGATAAAGAGTTACTAGGATTATTTGGTGCTGAAATGGGCTTCTTTGTAAATAAAGACAATAAAGTTGAATTTGGACCTGTTACAGATAGATATAAAGAAGCAATGCCAGAAGTTATGAAGTGGTATAAAGAGGGACTAATAGATCCTGAAATATTCACAAGAGGATTCCAAGGAAGAGATTATATGTTAAGAAATAATCTAGGTGGAATGACTTTTGACTGGTTTGCAAGTACAGCAGCATACAATGAAGATAAAGATATGAAAGAAAAAATAAAAGATTTTGAATTTGTAGCAATAGCTCCACCAGAGTATAAGGGTGGAAGATATGCACCAGATGCTAGAGCAACATATTTAGGTGGATGGGGAATAACAGTAGGAGCAAAAGATCCAGTAGCTACAATTAAATACTTAGATTATTGGTTCTCTGAAAAGGGACATGAAATATCTAACTGGGGTGTTGAAGGGGATACTTTTGTAAAAGATGAAAATGGAAAAAATAAATTTACAGATAAAGTCATGAAAGCAGATGGAATGAATCCTTTACAAGTTTTAAGAGGAGAAGGAGTACAATTTAGAATTGGAGCTCTTCAAGATTACGATTATGAAAAAGCATGGGGAAATCCACAAGCAAGTAAGTGGGCAGAGATGTATATGGAAAAAGGATATGTAGTAGATCCTATGCCTACATTAAAGTATACACCTGAAGAGAATAAAAAAGTTCAAAAAATAAACTCACAGTTAATAATGGCTGTAAAAGAGATGAATCAAAAGTGGATTTTAGGTGCATCAGATTTTAATGAAACTTATGAAGGATTTGTAAAAAGATTAAATGATATTGGATTACAAGAGGCTATAAAAATAAATCAAGAAGCATATGATAGATTTACAAAAGGGGAGAAATAATGAAATTATATAAACACATCTTATTGGGTATTACACTATTTACGACAATTTATGGACAAAATGAAAATAAAGCACAAATTGTAAAAAAACCTTTAGAGTTATCAATACTTGCAATGCAAAATGGAAAAGTTTTTAATGAAGAATGGTCTATTTTCCAAGAGGCATTTAAAGATACAAATGTAAAATTAAAAAGTTATAGTTCAAAAAATATAAGTGATGAAATACAAGCTTTTAATTTAGCTATATCTTCTGGAAAATTACCAGATATAATAACTCTTGCATATCCTCAAAAATTAGAGAGTTTAGGAATGGATGGAGGATTAATTCCATTAAATGATTTAATAAATGAACATGCTCCAAATATAAAAAAATTCTTTGAAAAATATCCAAAATATAAAAAAGCAGCAAAGGCTGCAGATGGAAATATTTATTTTATGCCATCATATTATGATTGGTATGAGATGAAAGTTTCTCAAGCTTTATTTATTAGAAAAGATTGGCTAGATAAGCTTAATTTAAAAACACCAGAAACTATGAAAGATTTTTATAATGTTATGAAGGCCTTTAAAACTCAAGATCCCAATGGAAATGGAAAAGCAGACGAAGTTCCATATTTTGAAAGGGTAATAGAGTTTGCTGATAAAGAATTATTGGGATTATTTGGTGCAGAGTTTGGATTTTATTTAGATGGAGATATGATAAAGTATGGACCAACTTCAGAGAGATTTAAAGAGGCAATGCCAGAAGTTATAAAATGGTATAAAGAGGGACTTATAGATCAAGAGATATTTACAAGAGGATTTCAAGGTAGAGATTATATGCTAAGAAATGATTTGGGAGGAATAACTTTTGATTGGATAACAAGTACATCAGCATATAATGTTGATACTGAACTAAAGAAACAAAATAAAGATTTTGAATTTGTAGCAGTGACACCACCTGAATATAAAGGTGGAAGATTTGTACCAGATGCTAGATATTTCTCTACAGGTGGTTGGGGAATATCTGCAACAACAAAAAATTCTGTTGAAATTATAAAATACTTTGATTATTGGTTCTCAGAAAAAGGTAATGAACTATTTAACTGGGGAGTAGAGGGAAATACTTTTGTAAGAGATGAAAATGGTAAAAAAATGTTTACAGATAAAGTTATGAAAAATAAAGATAAAAGTCCAATGCAAGTTTTATTAGATGAAGGGATTCAATTTAATAGAGTTGGAGCTCAACAAGATTATGAGTATGAAAAGGCTTTAGGTAATCCTCAGTCTATAGAGTGGGCAGAGAAATATATGAAGGAGGGATATGTAGTAGATCCTATGCCTACATTAAAATATTTACCAAAAGAGAGTAGAAAAATACAAAAAATAAATTCTCAGTTGGGAATGGTAGTAGGAGAGATGAGTCAAAAGTGGATTTTAGGAGCTGAAGACTTTGAAAAAACATATCCACAATTTATTAAAAGATTAAATGATATGGGACTACAAGAAGCTTTAGAAATAAATCAAAAAGCTTATGATAGATTTAATAAAGATTAATTTCTTGAGAAAGGGGACTTTATTTTAAGTTCCCTTTTTCAATATAAATTTGACTATTCTTGATTCATGGGCTAATATAGTAAAACTAAAATTTTTTAACATGGGGGGAATATGAAAAAACTTGTATTAATTTTAACTTCAGTATTTTTATTTATTTTAGGAGGGTGTAATAAAGAGAATAAAAATACAGAAAAAACGTTAACAATATCAACAGGTGCTAAGCCTAAAAGTTTAGATCCATCAATGAATAATGAAATACCTTCTCTTCAAATAGCAAAACAGATATTTAATACACTTTTTACACTTGATAATAATGGAATGATTCAGCCAGAATTAGCAGAGTCATATACATATATAAGTCCAAAAGAATTAGAAATAACAATAAAAAAAGGGATAAAATTTCATAATGGAGAGGAATTAACAGTAGATGATGTAGTTTTTAGTATTAATAGAATGTTAGAAAAACCAGCAACAAAGATTATGTTAGAAGCAATAGAAAGTTGTACTGCTATAGGTAGTAATAAAATAAAGATAACTTTAAAAGAAAGCTCATCTCCGTTACTATATACACTATCTTATCCTCTTACATCAATTTTAAATAAAAAAGATACTATTTCCAAGAAAGATAATATATCTATTAATCCAATGGGAACAGGTCCATTTAAACTTATAGATTGGGGAGATGGAGAGAAAATACAGTTAGAAGCACATGAAGAATATTTTCAAGGAAAAGCAAATGTAGATAAACTAATTTTTAGAGGAATTACAGAAAATACAAGCAGACTTGCTGCTCTTGAAACGGGAGAGTTAGATATAGCAACAATAGCTCCAATAGATGTTGATTTAGTAAATAATAATAAGGAACTATATGCAGTTTCTTATTCTACAACATCAACAGAATTTTTAGGAGTAAATAATGAGAAATATCCTTTTAATAATATTGACTTTAGAAAAGCAATTCATCATGCAATAAATAAGCAAAGTATTGTAGATGCTGTTTATATGGGAATGGCTAGTCCAGCAAAATCAATAGTAAATCCAACAGTTTTTGGAAGTAATCAAAGTGTAAAAGGATATGAGTATAGTTTAGAAAAGGCTAAGAGTTATTTGGAAAAATCAGGGATAAAAGATATAAAAATTGGATTAATATCAAATGATAATCCTGTAAGACTTCAAGCAGCTCAAATAATTCAAGCAAACTTAAAGGATATAGGAATAGATGTTGTAATTGAAACATTAGAGTGGGGAACTTATTTGCAATATACATCTCAAGGAAAACATGATATGTTTATTGGTGGATGGGTTTCTG
>SAMEA5043656__coassemble_116_pt1 | contig 19277 bp, 21 predicted proteins | sample SAMEA5043656__metabat2_low_PE_002 | metagenome-assembled genome bin SAMEA5043656 (sample SAMEA5043656) | Gadus morhua | reverse complement strand
TATAGGGGTTATGTTGGAATCAATGATTATTTGAAGTTGTTTACCAATCCTATGTATCGGAAGCATTTAATAACAAAGATTTTTATTGTAAATTTTATAGTTATTTTGTTTTCTATAATCTTTTAAAAGGTTTAATAAACCTTATTAAATAAAAGATTGATTTATAATGTTAAATATTATACAATAAAGGTATTCAAATTTATAAAAATGGAGGCAGAATGTTAATAAGTAGAGAAGTAGATTACGGTATAAGAATTGTTTTATTACTGTGTGAATCTAGAAGAAAAATGGATGCTAAAGAAATTTCTGAAATATCAGGAATATCAATAAGGTTTACATTAAAAATACTTGGTAAATTAACTTCGTCTAACTTAGTGGAATCTTTTCGTGGGGCAAAGGGTGGCTATCTTGTATCAAAAAATCCAGCACAGATTAGTGTTTATGATGTTATGGATGTTTTAGAGGGTGGAATCAAAGTTAATGGATGTTTTGAAAACAAATCAAGTTGTTTACCATCTAAAATGGCTTTATGTGGATTAAGATGCAAATTAGAAGAAGTAAATTCAAAAATTAAAAGAGAGTTACAAAAAATAACGATGGATTCTTTAGAGAATTGTTCTGGTTATGGAGAAAATAAGTATTGATATAAGTATATAAAAGGAGAATTTAAATGTTAATTTTAAAGACAAAAGGTGTTTGTGCAAAAGAAATTGGAATAAAACTTAATAATGACATTGTAGAAGAAATAGAATTTTTTGGTGGTTGCGATGGAAATACGTTAGCTATTGAAAAATTAGTTTCAGGAATGAAATTAAATGATGTTATATCTAAGCTAGAAGGAATTGATTGTGCAAATAGGGGGACTTTTTGTCCAGATCAACTTGCAAAACTTTTAAAAGAGTTAGTTTAAGTATAAAAGAAAATAAGAAAATAAAAGTATAATAGAGTATCATTAAATAAAGGAGGCTCTATTATGAAAATATTAGTTTTATGTTTTATACTTGGAGCATTAACAATGGGATGTTCAAACATAACTTCTAGAGAAAAAACTGCTCTTGGAGGAGCAGCAGCTGGAGCTCTTGTAGGACAAGCTTTAGGTGGAGATTCAAAATCAACCTTAATAGGAGCTGGTATTGGAGCTTTAGGTGGAGCAGCAGTTGATAATTATCAAAATACAGGAAATATACTAGGAGATTAAAAAAATCCAGTACTGATTTAAATTCAGTACTGGATTTTTTATTTATTAGAGTTATTGAAAAAATGTAAAGGCCATTTTAATTGTAACAATAGTTGTAACTATTAAAAAAATAGGTCTGATAAAAGATGTTCCTTTAGAAACTGCAACCTTAGCTCCAATAGAGGCGCCTATTAACATAATTAAACCAATAGTAATTGAATAAATATAAGCGACTTTACCATAATAAATAAAAGTAATAACACTAGCAATATTACTAGCTAAATTTAAAAATTTTGAATTTCCACTTGCTTTAATAAAGTCTAATTTAAATATTTTAATAAAGCTAAAAATTATAAAAGAACCAGTTCCAGGACCAAAAAATCCATCATAAAATCCCAAAGAAAAAGCCATTAAAATTCCAAATTTAATATTTTTAGAATCAACACCAATAAAATTATCAGAATCTCCTAAATTTTTATTTTTTAAAGTGTAGATTAAAACAAAAATTAAAAGAAAAAAAGCTAAAGGATAAAGATATTTAGAATCGATTAAAATAACTGATTTAACTCCTAGTACAGCTCCTAAAAAAGAAAAAGGAATTAAAAATTTAATTAAAGACCAATTGACTTTACCAGAACGAGCAAATTTAAAAGCACTACCACTAGTTGAAAAAAATGCAGCTAATTTATTTGTTCCTAAAGCTACATGAGGATCAAGTCCAGCAGCTAAAAAAGCAGGAAGACTTATAAGTCCACCACCGCCAGCAACAGCATCAATAAAAGCAGCACAAAAGCAAGCAGTTCCAAGGAAAATAAAACTAGTTAAAGTAATTTGTGTAAAAAAGGTATCAATCATTATACTCCCCCAAATTTTATAAATTTGTTAAAAGTATAGCATTGTTATTTTTTTTTATCAAATTTATTTAGACAAAAAATTATGAATAAGATTATTTATATTTTTAGTTTTATTTAGTGTGTCTTTATTTCCAACAAGCTCAGAAACAAGAGCAATAGACGTGGCACCATTTTCTAAGACAGATAAAATATTATTTTCTTTAATTCCTCCAATCGCAACAAAAGGAATATTTGTATTATTTTTAACATAATTTAAATATTCAAAACCAACTGGAGCACAAACATCCACTTTCGTTTCTGTATTAAAAATTGGACCTACACCAATATAATTTACACCATCTTCAATAGCCTTTAGAGCTTGTTCTTTATTATGAGTTGATAAGCCTATGATTTTTTTATTTCCTAGTAATTTTCTAGCATAAGAAACAGGAATATCATCTTGTCCAATGTGTATTCCATCAGCTTGAGATAAAAGAGCAACATCAATATGATCATTTACTATAAAAAGTGTATTATATTTTTTAGTTAGTTCACGAAGCTTAATTGCTTCTTCAATTTTTTCTTTAATATTTTTGTTTTTTTCTCTATATTGTAAAATTTTTACTCCACCCTTTAAAAGTTCTTCACAATAAGTAATTAAATCTTTATTTTTTCCAGATTTTGAATCAGTTATTCCATAAATTCCAATAGGTAACTTAAAATTTTCCATCTCTATCTCCTATAATTTTTATAATCTCATTAGTCATTAAGCAAGAAATAAGCATAACCTTACTTGAATAAGTTTTATAAGTTGAAATATCACTATAGAAGTCCCCTACAATAGTAATATTTCCAAATTTCTTAACTTTTATATCATCAGTGGATAATCCACCAATTCCATTGGCAGATATAATAGGCTTATTTTTAAAAGTTTCTATAAGAAGAGTTTTAAACTCTTTTTTATCAAAAGCTTCAATGATAATATCGCAGTCCTCTAAAAGAGTATGAATATTTTGTGTAGTAATTTTCTCAATGATTGACTCAATTTTAACATCTGTATAGATCTTTTTTAAATTTTTTTCAAGAGATTTACTTTTAAATTCCCCAATTTGATTATTGAAAAAAAATTGTCTATTTAAATTACTTTTTTCAATTTTATCAAAATCAATAAGTTTTAAATTATCAATATTACTTCTAATTAAATGCATAGCAATATTAGATCCAATACCACCACATCCAGCTATTCCAATTTTCATATGTTTAACTCCCAATCTTTTAAAATAGGTTGATATCCTTTGTTTTTTAACATTTCTATAATTTCATCAACATTTCTATGGTCACTAATTTCAAATTGAGGAATCTCTTTTTTTGAGATAGAGTATCCACCAACTTCAGTAATAGAACCAGCTGAGAATTTAGTAACACCAAGAGGTAATAGATTGTCTCTAAAATCTTTAGTTTCCCTTGTTGATATATTTATTCCTAAAGTTGGAAAAGCAAGTCTATATGCTAATAAAAATTGTACAAAGTCAAAATCTGATACAATATTTTCAGGCTGAATATTATTATAAGCTTCTCTTATTCTAGGAAGAGATATTGAAAAATTTGTATTTAAATATTTAGTCATTAAATAACTACAATGAAGTCCTGCAAAAAAAGCTTCTTTTCTAGAAGAACCTAAACCAAAAAGAGTACCAATATTAATTGACCTTAAATTGGCTAAAGCACCTCTTTCAGGGGCATTTAATCTATATAGATAATCTGATTTATGACCTTTTAAATGGTATTTTGAATAGAGTTCTTTATCATAACACTCTTGATAAACTGTAAGACCATCTAAACCAATATTTTCTAAAACTTTATACTCTTCAATCTCTAGAGGTTGTATCTCTATAATTACAGTGGAAAAATATTTTTTTAAAATTTTAATACTGTTTGTTAAATATTCAATAGAGTTAACAATACTTTCACCTGTTAATAAAATAATACTGTGAACTTTTAAATTTTCAGAGATAAATTTAGCTTCTTGTTCAATCTCTTGATAATTAAGGTGTCTTCTTTTTATATTATTACTTTTTTTAAAACCACAATAAGTACATTCATTATCACAGATATTAGATATATAAAGAGGAGCATATAAGTGAATCTCTTTACCAAAAAATTGGTTTGTAATTAGATTAGATTTTATAGCCATTTCTTCCATGAATTTATTTCCAATAGGAGAAAGAAGAGATAGAAATTCAAGAGGCTCTAAATTTTTATCTCCACTTTTATTAATAATATTTTTAATTTCATTTTCACTAATTGAATCAAAAAAAGAATCAAAATTAAAATTGGTGTATTCATTTAAAATTTTTTCAAACATTTTAAACCACCGAATCTCTTAAAAATCCTGTTAAAGGAGACGAGGCAACAGCACTACTATTAATTTGAGCACACTTAGCTAAATATGCTTCTCTACCAGCTTCAATTGCCTTAGAAAAGGCTTTGGCCATTTGAACTGGGTTTCCGCTAGTAGCAATTGCAGTATCTACAAGAACAGCGCTACAGCCTATTTCCATAGCTTCACAAGCGTGAGAAGGTTTTCCAATTCCAGCATCAACAATAACAGGTAAAGTAGTATTTTCTATAATAATTTCAATCATAGGTTTAGTTAAAAGTCCTTTATTTGAACCAATAGGAGCTCCTAAAGGCATAATTGCAGCAGCCCCAGCTTCTTCTAATTTCTTAGCTGTAATTAAATCAGGATTTATATATGGCATAACAATAAATCCCTCTTGAGAAAGAACTTTAGTAGCTTTAACAGTTTCTTCATTATCTGGCATTAAATATTTAGAATCATTAATAATTTCAATTTTAATAAAATTACCACACCCTGCAGCTCTAGCTATTCTAGCTATTTTTATAGCTTCCTCAGCATTTCTAGCTCCACTTGTATTAGGAAGCAGTTTTATATTTTTTGGAATGGAATCTAAAATATTTTCGCTTTTTCCTGTTAAATCAACTCTTCTAAGAGCTATAGTTATCATTTCACTTCCACAAGTATTTAGCATCTCTGTAATTAAACTGTATTTAGAAAATTTTCCACTTCCAGTAATTAATCTGTTTTTAAACTCAATATTTCCTATAATTAACGTATCCATATTACCCTCCTGAAACAAATCTTAATATTTCTATTTCACAATTTTCATAAATTTCACAATTGTATTCACTTTTTTCAAGAACCTTGTTATTTAGCAATACAACAACACTATTTATATCTAAGTTTAAAGAATTTAAATATTCGTTAATGGTTATATTTGTTTTAGTAGAACTATTTTCACCATTAAGTTTAAAAATAATCAAAATTTACCCCCTTAAAAATTATTTTTAATAAAAAAAGCTACACCTAAAATAGGTATAGCTTTATAGTTAATTAAAGTTTATTTAATTAAAAATAGCTTTCCTACGCTGGCTTTAACCAAATCAGGTTCGAAGGGTTAACCATTATTAAATGGTCTCTCAGCTAAAAAAAGCACCCCTAGCAAATTCATTTTACAATATATTTATAAATTTATCAAAATATTTTTTTCCGCTTTCAGTTTTTTTGAATACTCCAGAGTGTTCAAGAACTGTAGCAAAAGTTTTTCCAATCTCTTTTTTTAAGATATCTGTAGTTATCTCATTTTTATATTTTTCAGTTATTTTTTCAATCCAGTTAAAGTGTTTTTTTAAGGCCTCATCTTTTAAAATTAGATCTTTCCAGTTGTTATTTTTTAGAAGAGTTTCTAAATCGGCCATTTCTTTTTCAAGTCTTCCAGGTAAAATAGCAACACCCATAACTTCAATAAGTCCAATATTTTCTTTTTTAATATTATGGACTTCACTATGAGGATGGAAGATACCCATAGGATGCTCGTCATTTGTTCTGTTATTTCTTAGAGCTAAATCCATTTGATAGTTTTCTCCTAATTTTCTTACAATAGGTGTTATTGTATTATGTGGAGTTTCATTTGAAAAAGCAAGAATATTAGCATCAATATCTGAATAGTTTTTCCATTTATTTAAAATATGTGTAGATAATTTTAAAATATCATTTTTATTTTTTCCAGTTAAACGAATAACAGATATAGGCCAATTAACTATAGCACAGCTGATTTCTGGAAATTGATTAACTTTAAACTCTTTTTCTACACTAGCTTTAGCCATTGGAAAAATATGTTTTCCAGCTTGATAGTGGTCATGTGATAAGATAGAGCCACCAACGATTGGGAGATCGGCATTTGATCCAATACAATAATGAGGATATTTTTCCACAAATTCTAAAAGTCTTGAAAAGGCATTTTCATCAATTTTCATAAGCCTATGTTCTTTACAAAAAACAATTGAATGTTCATTATAATAAACATAAGGAGAAAATTGTAAAAACCACTCTTCATTTCCTAAAGTTAAAGGTATAACTCTGTGGGTTTGTCTAGCTGGATGATTAAGTCTTCCTCTATAACCAACATTTTCAATACAAAGTAGACAACTTGGATATGAAGATTGAGGCATATTTTTTTCTCTTTCAATATCTTTTGGATCCTTTTCAGGTTTAGCTAAATTAACAGTTATTTCTAAATCTCCATAAGTGGTTTGAGATAACCAATATAGATTTTTTTCAATACGTTTAGATCTAATATAATTTGTAGCTTTTGAAAAGTTATAATAGTTGTATGTTGCAGTTTCAGGAGAGATACTATAGTCTTTATAGAAAGTTTCAATAACCTCTTTAGGTCTTGGAATAACATAGTTCATAATTTTTGTATCTAAAAGTTCCATTTCAGCTTTAGAATCATTTATTAAACTATTATCAATAGCCCATAAACACATATTTTCTAATAAAGTTTCTAAATCTCTATTTTCTAAAATGTTATTAGGAAAATTCCACTCATCAAGATTAAAACAATCTAAAAGTAAATTTCTAGAATATATCTCTTCATGTGTTGATATAAGGTTATATTTAAGAGAATAATTTAAAAGTTCCTGAATTAAAGAGTATATATTCATTAAAAATCACCTAACTTTCTAGCCCCTTCACCAGGTTTAGCTATATAGAAATCAGCTTTTAAATTAGTTTTTTCAAAATATTTATTTCCAACATTTTCTATAAAAGAATCAATATATTCATTTTTAACAAGAGAAACAGTACAACCACCAAATCCAGCTCCTGTCATTCTAGAACCAATAACTCCATTTTCCTCCCAAGAAGCCTCAACAAGAGAGTCAAGTTCTATTCCAGTAACCTCATAATCATTTTTTAAAGAGATATGCGATTGATTCATTAATAATCCAAAAGTGTTAATATCATTATTGCTTAAAGCTTCCATAGCTTTTAATACTCTTTCATTTTCAGTAACAGCATGTTTTACTCTTTTTTTATTTTCATCTGAAGATATTAAATGATTGTATTTTTCAAACTCTTCAAAGGACATATCACAAAGAGAGGAGATATTAATATTATTTTCTTTTAATTCACTTAAAGCATTTTCACAAGAAGCTCTTCTCTCATTATATTTTGAATCTCCAAGACCTCTTCTTTTATTTGTATTTGCAATTACAATGGATATATTATCTAAAATGAAAGGAGCATAAGAATATTCTAAAGAATCACAGTCTAATAAAATAGCATTATTCTCTTTTCCCATACCTATAGAAAATTGATCCATAATTCCACAATTAACTCCAATAAATTCATTTTCAGCTTTTTGACTTAATTTAACCATATTAATCATATTAATATCTAAATTAAAAATAGATTTTAAAATAACAGAAGTTAAAACCTCTATTGATGCAGAAGAGGATAAACCAGCACCATTTGGAATATTACCAAAAAATAAAATATCAAGTCCATGAGTTATATTAAATTCTGAATTTATAAAAGTGCCAATAACTCCCTTTGGATAATTAGCCCAATCATCTTTTTTATCAAAAATTAAATTATTTAAAGAAAATTCAAGCATTCCTATATTTTCAAAATTTTTAGAAAACATTCTAAATTTATTATCTTCTCTTTTTGTAACAACAGCATAAGTTCCAAAATCTAGAGCGCAAGGAAAAACTTTACCTCCGTTATAATCAATGTGTTCACCTATTAAATTAACTCTTCCAGGAGCAAAAAAAACTTCAGTTTTTTCATATGCATCCTTTTGAAATTCTTTTTTAAAATCTAAAATTAATTCATTAATTAAATTCATAATACCCTCCATAAATAAAGATTCTATTTTTATGAGTATACTTTATTATTCTATATATTTGAAGTTTAATATCTATTTTGAAACAAACATAATTAAAAAAGTAAAAAAAGTTCGTAAAGCATATATTGACTTAGAAAAAAGTAAAAGGTATGATAGAGGTATTAGTAGGAGGTATATAATGAAATTTACAGGCTCTCAATTAAAAATTTTAGAAATGATAAAAGAAAATAGATTTATATCACGGAAAAAAATAGCAGAGGAATTAAAATTAACTCCTCCTGCAATAACAAAAGCTTTAGAACCTCTTCTTCAGGAAAATGTAGTTTTAGAGCATGCTATGGGAAAATCTACAGGGGGAAGAAAACCAGTTGAATTGATCTTAAATGAAGAATGGTTAGGAAAAGTTTTAGGGATTTCATTAACTCCAACATCTCTTGTTGTAACAGTAGGAAGCGTATTAGGAGAAATTATTGAAAGTTACACTTATAATATTAATTTGAAAACTTATTCTATTTTAGAATTAGAAGAAATAATAGAAAAAGAATTAGAAAAAAGAATAGATATAAGAATTTTATCAATTGTATCAACAGGGTTAATCAATCCAGAAACAGGAGTTCTTATTTTTTCACCACATTATAATTGGAAAAAGATAAATTTAAAAAGTGAATTAGAAAAAAAGTTCAAATTAGTAATATTAGTTGAAAATGATGTTAGAGCGATGGCATTAACAGAAAAATATTTTGGGAATTGCAAAGATTCAAAAGATTACGTTGTTTTAAATATCTCTGAAGGTGTGGGAAGTTCTATTTTTGTAAATGAGAAATTACTGTCAGGCCATGGTTTTATGTCTGGAGAGATAGGACACGTTGTTATGGATAGAACAAGTTTAAGAAGATGTTCTTGTGGAAAAAGAGGGTGTTTAGAAGCTGAAGTATCGAATTTAGCAATAATAAATAGACTTATTTCTATGATAAAATTAAATAATTATAGTAGTTTAAAAGAGATTTTAAATACAAAGGGAAAAATTACAATAAAAGATGTATTAAAAGCTGTGGAAAAGAGAGATTTTTTAAGTACAAAGGTAAGTACAGAAGCTATGGTAATGATAGCACATAGTATAGACATGATTATCTCTTTATTAAATCCAGAAAAAATTGTTCTTATGGGAGATATATTTCAAGAGAAGTTATTAATGAGTACATTAAAATTGGAATTACAAAAAGTGACCTTAGATGAACAAAAGTATGATCTTTCAGTTTCAAAAATATTGGATAAGGTTCATATATATAATCCAATTTCTGTTGTGATTCATAATTTATTTAAAAAAGAGATATGGAGGAGATAATATTGGATATTCAAGTAACAAAATTTGGTCTATTAGAAAATGGGAAAGAAGTTTTTAATTATAAAATAAAAAATAAATATTTAGAGATAGAGATTCTTTCATTGGGAGGAATTATAAAAAGTTTAAAAGTCCCAGATAAAAATGGTGTTTTTGAAAATATCGTTTTAGGGTATGAAACTTTAAAAGAGTATGAAAATGATAAAAATCATTATTCATGTATAACAGGAAGAAATGCTGGAAGAATAAAAAATGGTATTTTAAAGATAGATGAAATAGAGTATTTTTTAGAGAAAAATAATGGAAATAATAATTTACATGGAGGACCAAATGGTTTAAATAAAATGAACTGGGAAGGGGAGTTTTTATCAGTAAAAGAAAATAAAGCAATATTATCTTTAAAATTGAAAAGTGAACATTTAGAATCTGGATTTCCCGGGAATGTAGATTTTATTGTCAATTATATAGTTGATGGGAATACTTTAACTCTTGAATATCTTGGAACTCCAGACAGAAATACATATATAAATTTAACAAATCATGCTTATTTTAATTTATCTGGAAATATGGGAAAAGATATATTAAATATGGATTTAAAGTTAGAAATAAAAGGATATGGAAAAGTGGATAAAGAAACATTACCAATAGAATATGATTATAAAGAGTGTATAATTGAAAAAAATAAAATAAATAAATTAAATGATGTAATAAAAAGTGAGCATGATCAGGTGAAAATTGTAGGTGGTGGAATTGATCATCCATTTATTCTATCAAAGGATAATATATACGATGGAGTTTTAGTGGATGAAGAAAGTGGAAGAGTATTGAAATTTAAAACAGATCAACCAGTTGTAGTAATATATACAGGTAATTTTTTAGATTTAAAACACACAGGAATTTGTTTTGAAACTCAAGATTATCCAGATGTATTTAATTCTGTTCCTGAAAAAATTAATATATATAACGAAAATAATAAATATTATCAAAAAACTACGTTTGGTTTCGAAACAAAATATATATAATCAAAACTGACCATATAAAATATTAATTATATTAAAATCAAAAAATACTATATAATATACACAGATTTAGTAAGTATATAAGGAGGAAGTAATTAATATGGCTGAAGTTAGATTAAAGAAAGTTGAAAAACAGTATCCAAATGGTTTTAAAGCAGTTCACGGAATAGATCTTCATATTGAGGATGGAGAGTTTATGGTTTTTGTAGGTCCGTCAGGATGTGCAAAATCAACAACATTAAGAATGGTTGCAGGATTGGAAGAAATTACAGGTGGAGAAATCTATATAGGAGAAAAACTTGTTAATGACTTACCTCCTAAAGATAGAGGAATAGCTATGGTTTTCCAAAACTATGCTTTATATCCACATATGACAGTATATGAAAATATGGCTTTTGGATTAAAAATGGCAAAAGTTCCTAAAAATGAGATAGATATTAGAGTAAGAGAAGCAGCAGAGAAGCTTGAAATAACTGACTTATTAATGAGAAAGCCAAAAGAGATGTCTGGAGGACAAAGACAAAGAGTTGCTGTAGGAAGGGCTATTGTTAGGAAGCCAGAAGTATTCTTATTTGATGAACCTCTATCAAACCTAGATGCTAAATTAAGAGTTTCAATGAGGGTTAGAATAACTCAGTTGCATAAACAATTAAAATCTGAGGGGCAAAATGCAACTATGATATATGTAACACATGATCAAGTGGAAGCTATGACAATGGGAGATAGAATTTGTGTATTAAATTATGGAAAAATAATGCAAGTTGATACACCTTTAAATTTATATAATTTCCCTAAAAATAAATTTGTAGCTGGATTTATAGGATCACCAGCAATGAATATAGTTGAAGCTAAATTAATAGATGATAATAATAAAATTTATTTAGAAATTTCAAGTGGAGATAAAATAGAAGTTCCTAAAAATAAAATAGAGAAATTAAAATCTTATATTGGAAAAAAAGTATGGTTTGGAATTAGACCAGAAAATATAGGAAATGAAAAAACTAATCCTTTACCAGAAGAGTTGAAAGTAAAGGGAAAAGTAAATATCGTTGAGCAAATGGGTAATGAAGAGTTTATATATTTTGTAATAGGTGATACACAGTATTCTTCAAGAATACCTGTAGAAAAATCAACAGGAATAAACTTTAATCAAGAAGGACAATTTTACTTTGATATGGAAAAGTGTCATATTTTTGATTTTGAAACAGAAGAAAATATATTATTCTAATTATAAGGGGCTGTTAAGCCCCTTTTTTATTGGTATAAATGTATTGCCGTTTGAATTTAAAAATGTTATAATTCAGTGATTGTATAGAATATTTGTATAGGAGTGTAAATATGAATGACTGTGTAATTTTAAAAGGTAAAAAAGATAGGCTAGTTGTTCAATTAGACGATAAAGTTGACTTTAACACTTTAAAAGAAAAATTTACAGAAAAAATAAAACAAGCAGAAAGTTTTATAGGTGAAGCAAAAATTGCCATAGAGTTTATTAATAGAAATTTAAATGAAATAGAGGAAAATATATTAATAGGAGTAATACATAAAGAAACTAAAATAGATATAGCCTTTGTTTTTTCAGAAGAATCAGCCTTATCTCAGTTACCAAAGATTAATCAGTTTCCTTTTGAAAATTTAAAAGATATAACAGATGAGGGAGTAACAAAGTTTTATAAAGGTACTTTAAGATCTGGTAATTCAATTGAATTCAATGGGAATGTGGTTGTTTTAGGAGATGTAAACCCAGGAGCCATGATTAAAGCTAAAGGAAATATTATAGTTTTAGGATATTTAAATGGAACAGTATATGCTGGAGAATTAGAAGGAAGTGAGGCATTTATAGGAGCTTTTTCACTGAATCCTATTCAAATAAGAATAGGACAAGTTATAGCTAAAAATCCAAGTACGAATATCTTAGATATAAATAAAGTAAAAAAGACAACAGATTTTGAGGTAGCTTATTTAAAAGATGGAAATATATTTATAGAGAAATTTAATAAGCTTACCTTAGAAAATATGACTAAAATATAGAGCTTTAAGGAGGAGTTATGGGAAGAGTTATTGTTATTACATCAGGAAAAGGTGGAGTAGGAAAAACGACAAGTAGTGCAAATTTAGGTGCAGCTTTGGCTATGCAAAACCAAAGAACACTTTTAATAGATACAGATATTGGGTTAAGAAATTTAGATGTTGTTATGGGCCTTGAAAATAGAATAGTTTATGATTTAGTAGATGTAATAGAAGGTAATTGTAAGCCTAAGCAAGCTATAATAAAGGATAAAAGAAATGATAATTTACATTTATTACCAGCAGCACAATCGAGAGATAAAAATGCAGTTTCACCTGAGCAAATGAAAGCTTTAATAGCTACATTAAAAGAGGAATTTGATTATATACTAGTAGATTGTCCTGCAGGAATAGAGCAAGGGTTTAAAAATGCAATAGCAGCGGCAGAAGAAGCATATGTTGTAACAACTCCAGAAATATCAGCTGTTAGAGATGCTGATAGAATAATTGGGTTATTAGAAGCAAATGAAATAAGAACTCCAAAATTAATTGTAAATCGTTTAAAAATGAATATGGTTAAAGATGGAAATATGCTGAGTGTAGAAGATGTAACTGATATATTGGGTATTCAACCTATTGGAATCGTTCCTGATGATGAAAATATAGTTATTTCTACAAATAAAGGAGAGCCTTTAGTTTATAAAGGAGAGTCTCTTGCGGCTAAAGCATATCAAAATATAGCTAATAGAACTTTAGGAAGAGAAGTTCCATTTTTAGATTTAGATCCTAAAGTTGGATTTTTTGATAAAATTAAAGAAATTTTTAAAAAGTAAAAGGAGGTAAGCATGGGAATTTTTGACTTTTTTGCAAAGGAAAAGACAAGTTCAGTAGCTAAAGATCGTTTAAAATTAGTATTAATTCATGACAGGACTATGTTATCTCCAAAGGCAATGGAACAATTAAAAGATGAGTTAATTGCAGTAATATCAAAATATGTTGATATAGATAGAGATGCATTGAATATTGAAGTGTCGCAAGAAACAGATAATGGAAGAGATACAGCTTTAGTAGCTAACATACCAATTAAAATAAGAAAATAGCACTTTTTAGAGCTATTTTTTTTTATTCAAAAAAGGAGGTATATATGAAATACGATTGCATAGTAATAGGTAGTGGGGCTGGAGGATTAACAGTAGCTTTTGGACTTGCAGGAGCTGGGAAAAAAATATTATTAATAGAAAAATCAAATGTGGGTGGAGAATGTACTTGGTCGGGTTGTGTTCCATCTAAAGCTTTTATAAATCTATCTAAAAATCAAATGCCGATAGAAATAGCTTTAGAAGAGGTTAGAAAAGTAATAAAAAATATTGCTGGGAAAGAAGATCCAATTGTTTTAAAAGAAAAAGGAATAGATTACATAAAAGGAATAGGAAAATTTATTAAAGAAGACAGTATTGAAGTTAATGAAGAGATATATACTGGTGATAAAATAGTAATAGCAACAGGAAGTAGTCCGTTTATTCCTCCAATTAAAGGATTGGAGAATATAGACTATTTAACTAATTCCAATTTTTTCATTCAAAAAACAATTCCTAAAAAACTTGTAATGATAGGTGGAGGAGTAATATCTTTAGAATTATCTTTTGCCTTAAAAAGATTTGGAATAGATGTTACTATTTATGAAATTGGAGAGAAGTTAGTTCCAGTTGAGGATGAAGAGATTTCAGAATTTTATAAAAATAAACTTAGAAAAGAGGGAATTGAATTATATTTAAACTGTGGAAATATAGAATTAAAACAAGAAGGGGATAAAGTTCAAGTTATAACAGAAAATAAAGTAGAAGAGTTTGATAAAATTTTTATTTCAACGGGAAGAGTTCCTAATATAAATGGATTAGATTTAGAAAAAACAGGAGTGTCATATTCAAAAAGAGGAATAAATGTAAATGAGAATATGCTAACAGATAATAAAAATATATATGCTATAGGTGATGTTGTAGGCCCTTATAGATTCTCTCATATGGCTGGTTATAATGGGGAGATTGTAGTTAGAAATATACTTTTTCCTTATATTAAGAAAAAAGCAGATTATAGATCTATTCCTTGGACAATATTTACAAATCCAGAATTTTCTAGAATGGGAATAAACGAAAGAGAAGCTATGGAGTTAAAAGAAAATATAAAAATTTATAAACTTTTAGGCAAAGATAATGAAAGATCTATAATATCATTAGAGGATGATTTTTATTTGAAAGTAATTTGTGATAAAAAATTTAGAGTAATAGGTGCTTGTTGTATTGGAGATAGAGCAGGAGAGATAATTGGTTTACTTCAATTTATGAATAGTCAAAATCTTAAATTCTACAAATTAATGGAATCAATCCAGGCTTATCCAACATATATAGATTCTTTACGAAAATTATCTAAATTAGCCTATGTTGATCATTTAAAAGAACTAGTAAAAATATAAAAAATGTACTATTAGTGAAATAAATATTATGATATAATACTATTCCGAGAATAAAAAAACAAAAGGGGTAGATATGAAAAAAGGAATTGTCAATAAGGGAATAGTATTAACAATGTTATTGTTAGGAGTAGCATGTGGTGTAAAAGAAAAAAGTATTATAGGAAAGGGGCCAGGATTTTCTGGTGAAATTAAAGTAAATGTATTAACAAAAGGAGAAAAAATAGAGAATATAGAGTTAGTTTCAAATAATGAAACATCACATATAATCTCAAGAGCTTTTCCAATAATGAAAGAAAGAATATTAAAGCATCAATCTCCTATAGTTGATAGTGTTTCAGGAGCAACGTATACTTCAATGGGAATTAAAAGAGCAGTGGCTTCAGCTATGAAGGAAGGTGGAAAGGATTTTGGAAGAATAACATTAAAAACAAAATTGCCAGAGGAACCTATAAAATATTTAGAAAGTATAAAAACAGACCTAGTAATAGTTGGAGGTGGACCAGCAGGACTTGCAGCAGCTATATCAGCAAAAGAAAACGGATTAAAAAAAGTTATTCTTATAGAAAAGTTAGATATTTTAAGTGGAAATGGTAAATATGATATGAATTTTTATGATTTAATAAATTCTCAAGCACAAAAACAAGTTGGAATAGAAGATTCTGTTAATAAATTTGTAAATGATAATAAAAATTCTATGGATACTTTAGAAAGAACAAAAGCTCAAGGAGAAGGAGCATTTAAATTAGATTCTTGGTTAAGAAATATGGGGATAGAGCTTAATCATTATTATGGGAAAAGAGGGCATATGGCTGAAAAAGATGCTTATGCTGGAGAAGAGATTCAAGATGGAATGGAAAAAAAGGCTAAAGAACTAGGAATTGATATAAGAACAGGAACAAAGGGTCTTGATTTAATTATAAAAAATGGTGATGTTGTTGGAGTTAAAGTAAAAAATAAAAATAATTTTTATGATATTGAATCAAAAGCTGTAATAGTAGCTACTGGTGGATTTTCTGCAAATAAAGAACTACTTAAAAAATATGCACCAGGAACAGAAAATTATCAAACATCTAATCAGATTGGAGCAACAGGTGATTTTATAGAAGTTTTTGAAAAAAATAATATAGCTTTAGATAACTTAGATGTAATGAATATTTTTCCATTTATAATTAGAACTACTAGAGATTTAACAGGTGGTGGAGATGGATTTATGCTTGTAAACTCTTTAGGAAATAGATTTATGAGTGAGAAGATAGATAAGAACAAAAGAATGGAAGCAGCAAATATGATTTTAGCTCAACCTCAAGGAAAAGTTTACTATATTTATGATGAAAATTTATATCAATCAAGTTATCGTTTACAAAAGCACGTATTAAAAGGATATCACACAAAAGGAGAAACATTAGAAGAGTTAAGTAAAAAGTTAAATATTCCACAAGAAAATTTAATTAAAACAAGAGATGAATTTAATAAAGGTATTCGTGGTGAAGAAAAGGATGAGTTTAGAGATGTTCCTTTTAAAAGAGAGTTTAGTGTAAAAGGTCCATTTTATGGAGTTCAAGTAGAATCTGGAATTCATATGACTAGAGGTGGAGTTGTAGTGAATGAGAAGACAGAGGTTTTAAATGCTGAAAAGGAGAAAGTAAAAGGATTATATGCAGCAGGAGAAGTTACAAATAGTAGTGCAGCTTATAGTGCATCTGTAATATTTGGTCGTATAGCTGGAGAAGAAGCAGTTAAATTTATAAAGAATTAAAAGAATTATAAATAAAAAATAGAATAAATATATTATGAAATTAATTGAAAGGAAGAAAAAATGAAAGTAATAATATATTTATTTTTGATGAGCATTTTATTAATGGGATGTACAGTTAAAGATACTTCAGAGAAAAGATATTTTCCAAATGAAAGAGCATATGAAATGTATAAAATACAAGAGGAATTAAAAAAGGATTCTCAATACTTATAAGTATTGAGAATCCTTTTGATTATTCAACAGTTACTGATTTTGCTAAGTTTCTTGGCTTATCAACATCAATATTTTTAGCTAATGATGTATAGTAAGCTAAAAGCTGTAAAGGAATAACAGATAATACTCCAGAAAAAATATTATCTATATCTTTAACAGGAATAAAGTTGTCAGAAACCTCTCTTAATTCTGTAGAAGATTCTCTTCCAACAGAAAGAATATAAGCTCCTCTAGCTTTAAGTTCTTTAATATTAGATATAGTTTTTTCTAATAAATTACTTTGTAATCCGATAACAACAACAGGAGTTCCTTTTTCAATTAATGCTATTGAACCATGTTTTAATTCTCCAGCAGGGAAAGCTTCTGTGTGTATATATGAGATCTCTTTCATTTTTAAAGAACCCTCCATAGCAATAGCGTAGTCAAGTCCTCTTCCAATATAAAATCCGTTAACTTTATCTTTTAAATGGTCTGCCATTTCAGGAAAAATATCAGTATTTTCTAAAGTGAATTTAATTTTATCTGAAATAGAGTAAAGAGAAGATAGGTATTCTTGCTCTTTATTATTGCTAACTACTCCTTTTTTCTTACCTATAAATATAGATAGTAGTTGAAGCATGATAACTTGAGTTGTATAAGCTTTAGTTGAAGCAACAGCAATCTCAGGTCCAGCCATAGTATAGATAGTAGAATCTGCTTCTCTTGATATAGTAGAACCAACTACATTTGTGATAGCAAGAGTTTTAGCACCCTTTGATTTAGCTTCTCTTAGAGCAGCTAAAGTATCAAGAGTTTCTCCTGATTGGCTAATAAAAATAGCAAGAGTTCTATTATTAACAAATGGATTCATATATCTATATTCAGATGCAATCTCTACGAATGAATTTGTTTTTGCAATATCTCTTAAAGCATATTGACCTTGAAGTCCAGCATGGTAAGCAGTTCCACAAGCAACAAGATGGATCATATCAATTTCTTTAATTTCATCATCACTTAAAACATCACTAAAATCAATAATATTATTATTAACTCTTCTATTAATAGTTTCTTTTATAGATTGAGGTTGCTCAAAAATTTCTTTAAGCATAAAGTGAGGATAACCATTTTTTGTAGACTGTTCATATGTCCATTGAATAGTGTTAATATCTCTATCTACTAAATTATCATTTTCGTCAAAGATAACAATAGAATCTTCTTTTAAAATTGCAATATCTTTATCTTTTAAGAATTTAACTTCTTTAGTATATTTTAAAAGAGCTGGTACATCAGAAGCTATAAAGTTTTCTCCTTGACCGATTCCAAGAACTAAAGGACTCTCTTTTCTTGTACATATTATTTCATTAGGATAATCTTTATGAATAATTCCTAGTGCATATGTTCCTCTTAACTCCTTTAAAGAAGTTTTAACTGCTTCTAATAAATTCCCCTTATAATTAGAATGTATTAAATGAACAATAACTTCTGTATCTGTTTCTGAATTAAAAATATATCCACTGTTTTTTAATTTTTCTTTTAAAATGCTGTAATTTTCAATAATTCCGTTATGAACTAAGGCAATACTCAAATCGTTACTAAAATGTGGATGAGAGTTGACATCAGAAGGTTCTCCATGAGTTGCCCATCTAGTGTGTCCAATACCAATATGAGAATCAAAATTCATATTTTCTAAATGGTTTTTAAGATTCTCTAATTTACCTTGTTTTTTTTCAACTTTAATCTCATTATCATCAATAATGGCGATTCCAGCTGAATCATAACCTCTGTACTCTAGTTTCTCTAAACCTTGAAGAATGACCTCTTTAGCATTACCTCTACCAATATAACCTACAATTCCGCACATAAAAAAATCCTCCTTAAAATATTTAATTTTCAATGTTCTTTTAAAGAGAATCACTACTTACTTTTCTTTGTCCTATAAGTCACCTTATAGATTTGTAAAAGTATTAGGTTGTAGTCCCCTCTGGAATATCCGCCGAAAAATTCGATAATTCCAGTCCTCGTCAACTTACTAATAAGTTCTGGCGCTAATTTAATATTTAACTCTCTTTTAAAAGTTATTTAATAGTATCATATGTTTAAAAATCTTGCAAGATATAAAAATAAAAATAAATTATTAAAAAAATAAAAAACTTTATTGACAGAGATTAATAATTGTGGTACTATAATATTGTTGAAAGCGAAAGCAAAACAGCTGCCTGGGTGGCGGAATAGGTAGACGCACAGGACTTAAAATCCTGAGCTATCT
>SAMEA5043656__coassemble_113_pt1 | contig 19837 bp, 19 predicted proteins | sample SAMEA5043656__metabat2_low_PE_002 | metagenome-assembled genome bin SAMEA5043656 (sample SAMEA5043656) | Gadus morhua | reverse complement strand
ATGTATTAGCAGCATTAAGTCCTCCAGTAGCATAATTAGTATTCCCACCTAAAATAGCAGATTTTTCAACTAAAACAACATTAGAACCATTTTCTTTAGCTGAAATTGAAGCTGTTAGTCCTGCTCCACCTCCGCCAATAATAACAACATCAGTAGTTATATCTTTATATATAACTTCTTTCTTTTCTTTTGAAGTTAATTTAGCACCAGATGATTTTACTGCTCTAGCTACTGCTCTTTTTAATCCAACGCTTGTAGAAGTGGCTCCAGCAATATTATCAACTTTTGTATTTTGAGTTTCTATAATATCTTTAATAATAGATTTCATTCCATCTTTAGTAAAAGAACTTTCATTTTCTTCTAAAATATTGATATTTTTAATTTTGTTATCTGATATTTTAACATTAACTTTAATATCTCCGTTGTATCCTTTTGCTGTTGAAATGTAATCTTTTCCATATGCCAATGATGTAGAAAAAAGTATGCATGGTATAAGTTTTAAAATTTTTTTGATATTTTGTTTCATTATTCCTCCTGATTTTATATAAAATATTCTTAAAATAAACAATTTATATATATTTTATTACATGAAATAAAAAAAATCAAGAAAAAAAGTGGATTGTTTTTAAACAATCCACACTAAATTTATACTATTTTTTTACCATGATATTCAGAACTTTTAATTAAATTTGAAATCTCTTTAAAATTTTCTTTTGTAATATTACCAGCTGGAATAATTGTAATTAAATCATTTGCAGATTGAATAATTTTATTAATTAGGTCTTTACCTTCAATGGCTGTATTTGATTTTCCAGAAGTTAAAATTCTGTCTATACCTAAATTTATAAGAGAATTAATTTCATTTAATGGATTTTCCACTTCATCAATAGCTTTATGAAAAGTAACGCTCATAGGTTTAGCTAAAGTAACAAGTTCTTTTAATAGAGAGTAATCTATTTTATTATCAGAAGTTAAAACTCCTAAAACAACTCCAAGAACTCCTAAGTCTTTACACATTTGAATATCTAATTTCATAATTTCAATCTCTTCAGGAGAGTAAACAAAATTTCCTCCTCTAGGTCTAATCATAACAAAAACAGGAATTGCTAAAGAACGACATTTTTTAATTGTTCCATAGGAAGGAGTAGTTCCACCAACATTTAAATTTTCACAAAGTTCAATTCTATTTGCACCTTTATCTATCATATTTTTTGCTTGAGAAAATGATTCAACACAAGCTTCTAAAACTAAAGGAGAATCAATTACTTCAATTGCATCTAAAGGTTTTATTTCTCCGCCAACTAACACTTTAGCAAAAACTCCTTCTCTAGGCATAATACAATCTCCTACTCTATGGTAGATTTTGCAGTGATGATGACACTCTTTTCCTTTTTGAGTAATTTCTAAGATAGCATTTCCAATTTTCAGCTTTGCTCCAATAGAAAGAGTTTTTAAATTTATTCCTTGAATTATTAGATTTTCACCAAAAGCACCAAAATCAACATTTCCACCTTTTTCGTTGAAACTATTTATTTGCTCTACTTCAAGGAGACTAATTTGTCTATGCCAATTTCCCCCATGGGCATCATTTTCTAATCCAAAATTTGAAATTAAGTTTCCTCTTTCAACTATATGTTTTTCTGTTCCTTTTTGTTCACTAATACAAATAGCTATAACTTTTCCCACTTTATCCTCCAATTTCATTCATTTTTTTTGTTTCAATATGAGCATCTTTACTATTACAATCCATAGAGTGTTCTCTAGGTTTGTTATATATAGCATCCTCAATAATTTTTGCCAACTCTTCAACTGAAGTATTATTAGAGAGATATGGCTTTAAATTAATACCATAATCAAAATGTAAACATAGTTTTAAAAAACCATCAGAAGTAACTCTAACTCTGTTACAAGATTCACAAAATCTATTGGACATTGGACTTATAAAACCAATTTCTCCAATATAATCTTTTACTTTAAAATATTGAGCAGGTCCATCAGTTTTTTCATTTTCATTTTTAATTAAATTATAATTTAATTTAATTTTTTTTAAAATATCTGAATTTTTAACTGGGGAAAATCGTTTACCTTCACCTAGTGGCATAAGTTCAATAAAACGGACACTAATATTTAAGTTTTTAGTTAAATTGACAAAGTCTAAAATTTCATCATCATTAACATCTTTAAGAATAACAACATTAAGTCTTATTTTTTCAAAATTAAATTTACATGCCTCTTTAATTGTGGATATAATTTTATTAAAATCTCCTCCACGTGTAATATCTTTATATTTTTTTTTATCTAAACTATCTAAACTTATATTTATTCTTTTAAGACCATTTTTATAAAAATTTTCTAATTGTTCTAATAAGTTTAGACCATTAGTAGTAACTGCAATTTTATTAATTTTAGGAATGTTATTTATTCTTTTTAAAATATCTAAAAAGTCTTTTCTAATAAGAGGTTCTCCCCCTGTGATTCTAACTTTTTCAATACCATTAAGAGCCATAGCAGAAACGATTTTTTCAATTTCATCAATATTCAAAAAATCTTTTTTCACACTTATGTTTTTTTCTGGTAGACAATATTTACATTTTAAATTACAGTTTTCAGTAATAGATAATCGTAAATAATTTATTTTTCTATTATTTTTATCATTCATAGAGAATTCTCCTCGTTTGTTGTGTTAAATAAAGGGTCTACTTGGATAATAACTTGATCTAATGAATGAAATGTATTTTTTAGTTTAATAACAAGATCAGTTATTATTGAGTAACTCTCTTTTATAGTTATATTTTCATCAAGACGAACATGGAAATATAAATTACATTTATTACCAACAGGTTGTAATAAAATCCCATGTACATTATGTATATTTTTTAATGAGCATAGATAGAATTCAATCTCTTCAATGAATTTTTTATCTTGAATATCCATAATTAAATGTGATGATTCTTTTAATAACTCCCATCCCTCTTTAAACATATAAATAGAAACAACTATTCCTGCTAAAGGGTCAAATAGAGGATTTATATATATGGCTGATCCAATACCTATAAGAACAGCTATAGAAGATATAATGTCTTGGCGATGTTCAATAGCATCAGAAAGAAGAGCATTGCTATTTAACCTTTTAGCCTCTTTTAATTTATACTTATACATAAAAAATTTAATTATAATAGTAAAAGCACTAATATAAATTAGTAAAAAATTAGGTTTAACAAAAATTTCTTTATTATAAAGTGAAAAAAAATTATCATAAAATATTTCCCAACCACTTAAAATCATAACCAAACTTACAATAAGAGAGGATATATACTCTAGTTTTCCATGACCAAAAGGATGCTCACTATCGTGAGGTTGAGAAGAATATTTTAAAGTGAAAAAAACAATAATAGAAGTACCAATATCAGAAATAGTATGAATTCCATCAGCGATCAAAGCTTTACTGTTTCCAAGATAACCTCCAGTAATCTTAACTAAAGCTAGAAAAACATTTAAAAATAAAGTAACAAAAGTAACAAATAATCCCTCTTTCATTCTTTTTTTATCTTTTAATAAATTTTTAGCAATAAAAATCTCATGTTCAACTTCTTTAAAACCATTTTTTATAAAAAATAATTTTAATTCATGAGGAGCTTTAATTTGAACTTCGTCAATATCAATATCAACTAAATAATTGATAACTTCTTTTAATAGTTTGCTACCTAAATCAGAAAATCTATACTCTTTAAGTATAAAAATTTTTTCTATTTGATATTGGTGTTGATACTTTAATAATGTACATGTCCCTATTTTTTTATTGTTAAAGAAATAATCAAAAATAACACCATTATAAAATTTTTTTCTTTTTATCATAAAGCATCCCCCTAACTTTGATTAATGAATATATAATTAAATCTTTAAATATTCCACTTTAGCATTAATAAATTCCTCAATCTCTTGTAAAAGTTGAAATAAAGTAGCTCTATTTTCAAACTCTTCTCTTGTTTCTGGAAGTGACATTTTAGAAAAAATAACTTTTAATTCATTATGTTCTTCTAAAAGTGTACAAGGATTTTCATAACTATGTATATTTTTTGCAACATGAGCAATAAATTCAGATAAAACTAAACTGTGATCATATGTTATATATAATCTTTTAAAATATACCCTAATTCTTTTTAAAATTCTATATTGACGTCTTCTCATTGAAAAATAATTTAAGTCTTTATCACATTTATCAAAAAAAGAATTGTCGTAATCTAAAAGAGAAAATTTTCTACCCTCTTCTAATTTACTTTTTAAACTTTGGAAATTATGTTCTTCATTAATTGAAACACAAGTACATTTTAAAGTTTCAGATGTATCTGTTAAAATATCAATAATAATATTCTCAATTTCAATTTTTATTTTCTCAATTTCTTTTTCATTTGTAGGCATATATAGATTTAAAATATTTCCAATAAATAAACCAACAGCAAGAAGTAAAAATTCATTAAATAAAAAATGAGGTTCAATAGATTTATATCCAAGAATATGAGTTGATAAAACTATTGTTACAAGAAATCCCTGAAGCAGATTAAACTTTATACAAAGAGGCATAAATACTAATATAAAAATACTTAAACTAGAGTAATGAAACCCTAAAAAATAAACAAAAATAATAAAAATGCTAAGTCCTAATAAAACAGCTAAAAAACGTTCAAATGCAATTCTAAGACCTGAAGATTTAGTTGTTTGAATTGAAATAATAGCAACAATTCCAGCAGTTAAACTATACTTTAGGTTAAGATGTGATGCAATAAAACAGGCTAAAAATGCTCCAAGAGCAGTTTTTATAACTTTATCATCGAAATATTTAAACATATAATTTACTCCTTAAAATATACTAAATTTAAAATTTTCTGCAATTTCTTCTAAAACAGCTATTCCAGCAATAGAATTCCCTTTTGTATCTAAAGCTGGACCAAATACTCCAATTCCCATTTTACCAGGAACAACAGAAAGGATTCCACCACCCACACCAGATTTTGATGGAATTCCAACTTTAATTGCAAATTCTCCAGAGCCATCATACATTCCACAAGTAGCCATTAAAGTTTTAGCTATTGTAGCAATATGTTCACTGACGATTCTTTCACCAGTAGACAAGATACCACCTCTTGCTAGAAATAATCCTATTTTAGCCAAATCAATTGCTGTAATTTCAATAGAACATTGTTTAAAATAAATATCTAATACTTCTTCAACATCTCCTGTAATTAATCCTTCCCCTTTTAAAAAATATCCCATTGCACGATTTCTGTTTCCAGTTTCTTTCTCTCCTAAAAAAACCTCTTCATTAATATTCAAAGTATTATTTTCAGATATTATTCTAAAAAAATCAAGAACTCTTTTAAATTTTTTTTCTCCATCTTCTCCCTTTATCATTGAACAAACTTCAATTGCTCCAGCATTAATCATAGGATTGAAAGGTTTTCTCATTTTTCCAGTTTCTAATTTTTTAATAGAGTTAAAAGCATCTCCAGTAGATTCCATTCCTACTTTGGAAAAAACATATTTTTCACCTCTATCTAATAAAGCAAGCATTAACGTTAGTGGCTTAGATATACTTTGTATTGTAAACTTAATATTGGTATCTCCAGCTTGTGTTATTTCATTATTAGAATTAATAATACAAATTCCAATATGGTTTTTATTTGCATGACTTAATCCAGGAATATAATCCGCAACTTTACCCATATCACTTTTGTCGTTATTTCTATTTATAACACCTTCTAAAAAGTTTTTCATAAAATCTCCTTATTTAAATTTATTTCTATATTTAATTATATAAAAAAAAAGGAAAAATATCAAAATAAAATAATAAATAGGTATAAAATATTAGGAGGGAAGATATGTCGATGTTTTGCTATCAATGTCAAGAAACAGTAATGAATAAAGGCTGTACAATAAAAGGTGTTTGTGGAAAAGAAGAGGAGACAGCAAAATTAGAAGATTTGTTGTTATATGTTTCTAAATCAGTATCATCATATATGACACTACTAGAGGGGAAATATGTATTTGATCATAATATGCATTTTTGGATAGTTAATTCTTTGTTTATGACAATTACAAATGCTAATTTTGATAATGAGGCAATAATAGAAGAGATTTTAAAAGGGGTTAAAATTAGAGATGAGTTAAGAATAAAGATAGAACAACATAAGATACATATGCCAGATAAGTTTTTGAAATTTGCAGATTGTACTTGTCAGTTTAAAGATATGCAAGAGATGTTAGAGTATTCAAAAGATGTGGGAGTAATGAGAAGCGACAATGAAGATATAAGATCTTTAAGAGAAACTATAATCTATGGATTAAAAGGTTTATGTGCATATCTGGCTCATGCTAGAAATTTAGAGAAAGAAAATGTAGATATTTATAAATTTGTAGAACATACATTAGCCAATGTTGATAGTGATGCTCTGGGAATAGAAGAGTTATTTCAAATGGTAATTGAAGTTGGAAAATATGGTGTTGATACTATGGAGTTATTAGACTTAGCAAATACAAAAGCGTATGGAAATCCAGAGGCTACAAAAGTAAATATAGGAGTAAGAGATAAACCCGGAATTTTAATATCAGGTCATGATTTAAAAGATTTAGAGGATTTATTAGATCAAACAAAAGGGACAGGGGTAGATGTTTATACTCACTGTGAAATGTTACCAGCTCATGCATATCCTTTCTTTAAAAAGTATGATAATTTAGTTGGTAATTATGGTGACTCGTGGTGGCATCAAACTAAGGAGTTTCAAGATTTTAATGGTCCAATTTTATTTACTAGTAACTGTATAGTTCCACCAAGAGGGATTATATCAGAATATTTAGAAAGAGTATTCACTACAAATTCTGCTGGATTAGATGGGTGTAAGCATATAGATGAAAAAAAAGATTTTTCTGAAATAATAAATATAGCAAAAAATTGCAAGCCACCTAAAGAATTAGAAGATGGATTTATAGATAATGGCTTTGCTCATAATCAAATTTTTAACGTTATTGACAAAGTTCTTGAAGCTATAAATGAAGGAGATATAAAACATTTTTTTGTAATGGCAGGATGTGATGCTAGAATGCAAGATAGAAAATATTATACTGAATTTGCACAGAAATTGCCAAAAGATACAGTAATATTAACAGCTGGATGTGCTAAGTTTAGATATAATAAATTAAATCTTGGAGATATTAATGGAATCCCTAGAGTTTTAGATGCGGGACAATGCAATGATTCTTATTCTTTAGCAGTAGTCGCTTTAAAGTTAAAAGAGATTTTAGGAAAAAACAGTGTAAATGAATTACCTATTACATTTAATATAGCTTGGTATGAACAAAAAGCTGTACTAGTATTATTAAGTCTTTTATATTTAGGATTTAAAAATATTCATATAGGACCAACAATACCAGCATTTTTATCACCGAATATTTTAAAAGTATTAATTGAAAAATTTCAACTAGGAACAATAACTACGGCAAATGAAGATTTGGAAAAGTTTTTATGGGACATAGAAGATAAATCATATTATAGACATGATTATTAGAGATTAAAAAAAGCACTTTAGAGTGCTTTTTTAAATTTCTTCATGAATATTTATAATTGCTCGAATATAATAGTTTTCAACTATTATTAAAATAATAATAATTAATAAAGGAAATATATAGGCATTAAAGGCGATGGATATATATAGAATTCCACCTAAAAGACTTCCAAGCAGAAAGCTAAAAATAACAGTTCCTTGTATGGAAATTTGTTTAAACCATTTTTTTCTGTCATCAATCTCCTTACTTAAAAAAAATCTCCAAGCTATAGACATTCCAAAATCAGTTGTCATACTAGTTACGTGAGTAGTTCTAACAATTGCACCAGATAGTTTTGTAACTAGTGCATTTTGACTTCCCATTACAAAAAACTGTGCAGCTACATAATAAAATTCTGGAATTGAAAATTTACCATTAAAACCTGTAATTATTAAGATAAGGAAGAAAAATCCCTCTACCAAAAGTAGAAACATATAAACATAGTGTGGATTTTTGTTCCGAGCAGCAAAATAGTGAAAAAAAGCATTGGAAAAAATTGCACCACCGAGAAAAAGAAACCACCAAATACCTCCCATTTCTAAGAGTTTTTTTGAGCTTTCAGCAATTCCAACACCAAGAGTAGTGACTCTTGTAGTAACACTTGTAGTAAAATGTCCTGTACTAATAAATCCAATGGCATTTACACATCCTGCAATAGTTGATAAGCATAAAGCAAGTAATAAATTATGTAGGAAAATTAGTTTTTCACTATGTGAAAACTGTAAATTTTCAAATAAATTTTTCATAGAAACACTTCCTTAATAAAATTATTTATTAGTACTCTTTTTAATTATTACAATAATAAAAAAAAAAATCAATAAGGAATATTTAATAAAAAATAGAATTTAAACTAATCAAAATTAAAAAATGTATCAATTGTTTCATTATCTACTTTTTTACCTAAAAGTGAACCAATAATAAAAATAAAAATATTTAGAGAAATTACAGGAACAATGTGATGCATTCCAAAAACGTTTACTTTAAATATTGTTAAGTACAAAAAGAATAAAATTCCAAAAATCATAGATAGTAGTGCACCTGTTGCATTAGCTCTTTTCCAATAAAGGCCAAAAATAATAGGACAAAAAAATGCAGCTTCTTGTCCAGCAAGGGCAAAAAGATTAATCCAAACAAGAAGTTTTGGTGGATTTAAGGCGAATATGAAAACAATAATCCCTATTATTAAAGAGGTCATTAGTGATATTTTTTTTATTTTTTCATCTTTTGGATTAGGATTTATATAATTAATATATAAATCTTTTACAATTGTAGCAGAAGAAAGAATTAAAAATGAATCAACAGTGGACATAATTGCAGCAAGAGGACCTCCAATAAAAACTCCAGCTAAGATTGGATGTAATTTTCCAATTGCTAAAGTTGGAATGATTTTATCTCCAATTTCTAAATTTGGAGATATGGCAATTCCCATTACACCAATTAAATGCATAATAAGCATTAAAATTCCCACAACAGAAGTTCCAATAATCATAGCATTATGCATAGATTTACTGTCTTTAAATCCCATACATCTAACAGAAGTTGCAGGTAAACCTAAAATTGCTACTCCAACTAACATCCAAAAGGACAAAATAAATGGTTTTGCAATAGCTCCTCCAGAGTTAGGTGTTAACAAATCAGGATTTATTTTACCAACAGTTCTCATAATATTCTCCATTCCACCTCCATTTTTTAAAAGTGTAAAGAATAGAATTCCTGCAGCTATAAGCATAATTCCACCTTGGATAGCATCTGTTAATGCTACAGCTCTAAAACCTCCAATAGTAGTGTAAAAAATGATTACAACAGAAAAAATAGTAAGGCCAACAACATATGGAAGTCCAGTAACACTTTCAAAAAGTCTAGCTCCTCCAACAAAATTAGCAACAATAGTACCTGTAAAAAATAGAAGCATAATAATAGATCCTAAAATAACAACAACATCATTTTTATATCGAGCTCGTAAAAAATCTGTAATTGTTACTCCATTTATTCGTCTAGAAATAATAGCTAAACGTTTTCCAAGTATCCCTAAAGTTAAAAATGCAGTGGGAGTTTGAATACAAGCTAATAGAACCCAGCCTAACCCTAGTTTATAAGCAATTCCAGGACCACCTATGAAAGAACTAGCACCAACATAAGTAGCAATGATAGTCATAGCAAGAACGAAACCACCCATATTTCTACTTCCTATAAAATATTCTTCCATAAAATTTACATTGTCACTATTTTTAATTTTATTAACCTTCCATGCGATTCCTAGCATTAAACAAAGGTATAAGATGATAGGTAATATTATTAACATAAATCCTCCTAATCTAAATCAATTTCTTTAAAAAAAAGTTTAACTACAATAAAAACAAGTAAATTAATAACAATTAAGCCTAAAATACAAGAGTAAAAAAACCAACTAGGTAAGCCCCAAATAAATTCATTATTTTTAGAGACATAGATGTATGCAAAGTAATACCACCAACAAAAATAGAAAATATACAAAGCACAAGTTAAAAAAGTTTCAATATTAAGTTGTTTAGATATTTTTTTCATAATCCTCCTTATATAAAAAAAGAGAACAGATATATGTTTCTGTTCTCTAAAAAGTAACAAAATATATTAAGCTTTAATTTTTTCAGCCATTTTAGTTGCAAGTTCTTGTAACTTTAACTCATCTTCAGGAGTAGGTTCCCCTTTAGATTCAATAGCATCAGCAACAACTTCAAGTCCAGGAAGAGCATCAGCAAAAGCTTTAATACCTCTTACACCTCCACCACTCCAAAGCATATTACCAAAAATACCTAAATATCTATTTTTTAAACCATAATTTTGTAATTTATGTAAAAGACCTTGCAGCATAGGATATACATCGTTATTATGTGCTGCAGAACCAATAATTAGGCCTTTATATTTCCAAATATCACTAATAATATAAGAATGATCTGTTTTTGAAGCGTCATAAATTTTAATATTTTTAATTCCATTGTGTGCAAGTTCTCTAGCTATAACATTGGCCATTTTAGCAGTAGTTCCATATAAAGTTCCATAAACAATAACTACTCCTTCTGCTTCAGGAGTAAAACTTGCCCAGTTAGCAAAATGGTTAATAACTACAGAAACATCTCTTCTCCAAAGAATTCCATGAGAAGGACAAATATATTTTATTTCTAATCCACTTAATTTTTTTATAGCATTTAAAACTTGAGGTCCATATTTTCCAACAATGTTAGCATAATATCTTCTCATTTCACTTTCATAGAAAGAGAAATTGATTTCATCATCAAAAATACCTCCATCAAGAGTTCCAAAACTTCCAAAAGCATCATTTGAGAATAATATTTTGTCAGTTATATCATAAGTAACCATAGATTCAGGCCAGTGAACCATAGGAACCATTGCAAAAGTTAAAACATGAGTACCTAAATTAAGAGTATCTCCCTCTTTAATTGTCATGAATTTACTTGTATCAAAGTTAGGAATAAAGGCTTTGATCATTTTTAAAGTAATTACATTACCTATAATAGTAGCTTCAGGGAAATGAGCCATAACATCTCCAAGAGATCCAGAATGGTCAGGTTCCATGTGATTAACAACTATATAATCTAATTTTTTACCTTTAAGTATTCCGTTTATTTTTTCAATATGTAATCCAGCAGTTGAAAAATCAACAGTATCAATTATACAAGTTTTTTCATCATTAATAAGATATGAATTATAAGCTACTCCTTGAGGTAGGGGTAAATAGTTTTCAAATCTTTCAGTTTTTCTATCGTTAGTTCCGATCCAAAAAACTTTTTCTGTAATTGGTGCGTGATAGTGCATAAATTCCTCCTTAAAATAAAAATTATTTTAAAATAATATTCTTTTACTACATTTTAATCTAAAATTAAAAAAAATACAACTATATTTAGGAAAATATACAAAATTAAAATAAATTTATTTTGAATTTAGATAAAAGTTAAATAAAATGTTTTACGAAATAAAAAAGTGGTGATATAATCATCATATAATGTTAGAAGGAGGCTAAAAATGGATCCGATTTTTTTTCATATAGGTAGTTTCAAAGTTAGTTATTATGGACTTTGTTATGCAATTGCCTTCTTTATAGGAATAGAACTTTTAAAAAGAGAAGGTACAAAAAAAGGAATGGATAAAGCTGCAATTGAAGATTATGCTTTTGTAGCAATGTTATCAGGGCTATTAGGAGGAAGATTATATTATGTTCTTTTTAATTTACACTATTATTTAGCCAATCCCAGCGATATAATAGCTGTTTGGAAAGGTGGAATGGCTATACATGGTGGAATATTAGGTGGATTAATTGGAACACTGATTTATGCAAAAAGGAAAAAATTAAATGCTTTTTTATTAGGAGATATGGTGGCTCCGTTACTATTACTTGGACAAGCAATAGGGAGATTTGGCAATTTAGCAAATGGAGAGGTTCATGGAGTTCCTACTTTTACACCTTTTAAAGTTATTTTTAGCATAAAACCAGCGTTTAATCAGTGGTTTGCAAATTATAACTTAATGACATTGGCACAAAAATCACAATTTAAAGAGTTAGTACCTTGGGGATTAGTGTTTCCAAATAGTTCACCTGCAGGAATGGAATTCCCAAATCTGCCTTTACATCCAGCAATGTTATACGAAGCATTTTTAAATTTTTTAGGATTTTTATTTCTTTACTTTGTAATGAGAAAAAAGAATTATGCAACAGGAACAGTATGGTGGACATATATTATTATCTATAGTATAAATAGAATATTTGTAAGTTTCTTTAGAGCTGAAGATTTAATGTTCTATGGATTTAGAGCTCCTCATATTGTTAGTATGATAATGATGATTTTTGCAATTATAATGATAATAATAATAAATAAAAAAAAGAGGGTGGGGTAAATTGAAAAAAATATTTGGATTTTTATTAGTAGTTACAATGTTATTTGGAGGGTGTTCGACTTTGACAACAAGTAAGAAAAATTTAACAGGTAAGGAATATGTTTTAGTACAAGAAAATGGAATACCTAATATTTTAATTGGTTTTGATGGAAATAATTTTTATGGATTTTCAGGAGTTAACAACTACTTTGGAAAGTATGAGAAAAAAGGTTCTGATTTAACTTTAGAAAGAATGGGATCTACATTAATGGCAGGACCAGAAGCTTTAATGAAAATGGAACAAAATTATTTTAATGAATTATCACAAGTAACATCTTATAAACAAACGACAGATTCTTTAGTATTAACTTTAAAATCAGGAAAACAATTAATATTTAAGGAAAATAAAAAATAAAATAATAAGCCCTCTGTTATGATTTATAACAGAGGACTTTTTTTATTGTATTACTGTTTTATTTGGAAAATATTTTTTAACAAGATTATTGTATTCATTACTATCTTTTAATTGTAATAAAGCATTGTTTATATCTTCAACAGTTTTTTTTGATCCTTTCTTAAATGCAATTGATGCACCGGGAACTTTATCTTGAATAGTATCTATAATTTTAATATTCTCAATAGATTTAACATATTCTTTTCCGCTTTCTTCAGAAATAATAACTCCATCAATTTTGTTATTTTTTAAATCTAATAAAGCTCCTAAAAAAGAGTTATAATTTCTAACATTAGCACCTAAATTTTTAGCAAAATTTTCTTGCATAGACCCAAGTTGTACTCCAACTATTTTATCTTTAAGCTCTTTTTTATTTGTAAAAGAACTATTAGAATTTGCTAAAACAAGATGAGGAGTATCAAAAAAAAGATATGGATTTGAAAAATCTACTGCTTTTTTTCTATCTGGAGTTTGAGCCATACCAGCGATAATGGCATCAATTTTATTTGTTTGTAAGGCTGGAATTAAACCATCAAAAGACATGTTTTTCCAAACTATAGTATATCCAGATTTTTCTCCTAATAATTCCATAAGTTCAACGTCAAACCCAGTCAATTTATTTTCATCTAAATATTCATAAGGTGGAAACTCTGCATTTGTTCCTACATATAATTTTTTAGCAAAAGAAGTGATTGTTATTAATAAAAATAGTAAAGTTAATGTATATTTTTTCATAAATTATGATACCTCCATAGTTTTAATAAATTCTGATTTTATTTCATTTAAAATAATTGGATTTTTTAAAATTTCAATTCCAGTTAAAGTAAGAGCAAAAATAGCTTCTTTCATTCCTTGATAAGCTTCATCAGTAATAGAAGCCTCAGCAAATCCTTTGCTATGTCCTATAACCTCTTGGTAAAGTGGTAAATAAGGATGTATTGTAGGACAAACATAACTGACATCTCCTGCATCTGTTGAACCACTAGATTGAGAATCTTTCATTTTTTCAATACCTAAAGATAATAATTGTTTTTCATATAAATCCATAAGAGTTTTATTTGTTATTAGATTTAAAAAGCTTGTTTCATAATTTGAAATTTCAAGTGTTGTTCCACTAGATAAAGCAGCACCATAGGCACAATTTTTAACTTTTTTTAAAAGAGATAGAAGGTCTTTTCTATTTTTTGATCTTACATAAAAATGAGCAATAGATAGATCAGGAATTATATTAGCAGCTTCACCACCATTTTTTATAATTCCATGAACTCGGTCACTTTCTAAAATTTGCTGTCTTAAGGCATTAATTCCATTAAAAAGATTGATAACACCATCAAGAGCATTTATTCCCAAATGAGGTGAACCCGCAGCATGAGATGTTTTTCCTAAAAATTTAAATTCCAATGCTTCCATAGCTTGACTAGAAGTGCTTCTTAAATGATAATTACCACTTGTTGGATGAACAATCATGGCAAGGTCAATATCTTTAAAAACTTCATTTTTAGCCATTTGAACTTTAGTACCAAAGGTTTCCTCTGCAGGAGTTCCAATAATGCTAATGGTTCCACCATATTCATTAACAAAACCTTTTAGTAAGACTCCAGCTCCAATACTTGTTGTTCCAAGAAGATTATGTCCACAACCATGTCCAATATCAGGTAAAGCATCATACTCTGCTAAGATGGCTATATTAGGTCCTTTTTTTGTAGAGTTATATGTGGCTAAAAAAGCTGTTTCAATATTACAAAATTTCGTTTCTATTTTAAAATTATTTTCTTTTAAAAATTCAGTTAAGATATTAAGAGCTTTAAATTCTCTTAGGCCAAGTTCAGGATTATCATACATAAACCTATTAATCCTTTTTAATTCTTGAAAAATTTTATCATATTTTGATTCTAATTTTGAATACATAATTACCTCCATAAAATTTTGTATAAAAAAAAGCTCACTTAGTCAATGCTAAGTGAGCTATTAAGACAAAAGGATATACTTAGTCCTTAGAAATAGTTATCTTACTTTCAAGCATAGAAAAAGAATTTATTTTTATTTTATTTTTAAAAATAAAATTCCTATCCCTTAAAAGCATATAACTCTCCTCCTCAAACTTTTTGGTAATAATAACATATTAAAAAAACCTTGTCAAATTAAAATTTAATATCAGTACTTTTGATTAAATGTGCTCCTTTATGTACTATCTCTTTTAATGCAAGTTCAGAATCAAATTCTTGAAGGTTAACTCCTTTACAAGCGTCTTCAACAATATTAACTTTAAAATCTAAATCAATTGCATCTAAAACAGTGTATTTAACACAGTAATCTGTAGCTAAGCCAACAATATAAATTTCATGTATTCCTTTTTTTCTTAAAATATTACCTAGTTGTGTTTTTCTTTTTCTTCCATTATCAAAAAATGCACTGTAAGAATCCACATTAGGATCTGTTCCTTTGTAGATGGTATTTTCAATATAAAATAGTTCCGGATGAAGCTCAGCGCCAAAAGAGTATTCTATACAATGTTCTGGCCACCAAACTTGTGGGAGACCATTTAATTCTCCAATTTCACCAATTATTTTATTAGAGTTAACAGCAAAACTTTTATGATTTTTTGGATGCCAGTCTTTAGTAGAGATGATAAACTGTTTGTTTTTTTTAAAGAGAGTGATGAGATTATTGATTATTGGTATGATTTCAGAAGCATTCTTTACTTCTAATGTTCCACCTTCACAAAAATCATTTTGAACGTCAACAACGATTAAAGCTTTCAAGATATAATCCTCCTAAGAAAAGTGTGATTATTTTTATTATATAATATAATAAAAGGAATAACAATTTATTTTGTATATAATCTCTATTTCTTTCCTAAAATACTAAATAAAAATCTAAAACAGAGTAGAAAATATCAAAGTAATAGAGTATATTATATATAATATAGAAATTTTTAGGAGGAAAAAGTTATGAATGTTATATTAGGAATAGTATTTTTTATATGTGGATCATTAGCAGTATATTTATATCAAAAGAAAAAATATAAAAATTTTACAGAAGAGGATTTTGTTTGTGAATTAATACAGAAATCTTTTTTTAAAAGTAAAAATGCAACACATACGGAACATAAAATAGTTAAAGAATTACTTAAAAGTGAGGATTTTATAAAAGATTTATCTTTAACAGCAAAATTAAAAGGAATGATTGTAGGATATGTTTTATTTACAAAGGTAAAAATTGGGAAAGATACTCTATTACTTTTATTTCCAATTGTTGTAGCTTCAAAATTTCAGAAAAAAGGTATAGGAAGAAGTTTAATAGAAAAAGGTCATTTAATGGCGAAAACTATGGGATATAAGGGAGTGGTTGTCTATGGTGAACCTAAATTTTTTGAAAAATTTGGATATGAATTAGCAAGCACTTATGGAATATTTCCACCAACAGAGTTAGAAAAAGAAAAGTTTTTTGTTAAAGAGTTAAAAGAGGGATCTTTAAAAGAGATTTCAGGAGAAGTTATATATCCAAAAGTTTTTTTTGAAATAAAAGAGTAAAATAGGGAGGAGTATATTTTGAAAACTAATTTTAATGAAAAGGTTGAAAGAAGAGGAACAGATTCAATTAAGTGGAATGTAAATGGGATGCTAGGGATGGCAGAATATGCAGATGAAGAAAGTATACCTATGTGGGTTGCAGATATGGATTTTAAAGTTCCTAATTTTTTAATAGAAAAAATGGAGGAAAGAACAAAAGAAGGCGTTTATGGATATAATATACCTAGTGAAAATTATTATAAAGGTATACTTTATTGGCAAAAAAATAGAAATAATTGGGATATAAAAAAAGATTGGATAGTGACAAATACTGGAGTTGTTTCTGCTATTTGTTATTCAATTAAAGCTTTTACAGAAGAAGGAGACGGAGTAGTTATACAAAATCCAGTATATCCTCCTTTTAAAAGAGCAATAGAGGTTAATAATAGAAAAATTGTAAATAATAAATTAAAGTTTGATGGGAAAAAATATACTATTGATTTTAAAGATTTAGAAGAAAAATTAAAAGATCCTAAAAATAAAATGATGATATTATGTAATCCTCATAATCCTGTTGGAAGAGTTTGGAAAAAAGAAGAGTTAGAAAAAATTGTAGAATTATGTTTGAAATACAGTATAACTATAATATCTGATGAAATCCATAGTGATTTAGCATTATTTAATAATGCTTTTACTTCTTTAGGAACTGTAAATGAGAAGATCTTAGATCAATTAGTAGTATGTACTTCGATAAGTAAAACTTTTAATTGTGCAGCTTTAAAAATAGCAAATACTATAATACCAAATAATGTTATGAAAATTAAATTTTTAAATGAGATGGAAAGAAATTGGGATAAACCGACTGCTAATATGTATGGTGCTGTTGCAATTGAAAGTACATATACAAAAGATGGAGAAATTTGGCTTGAGGAATTAAAAAAATATTTAGAAAAGAATTATATTTATATGAAAAATTTTATAGAAGAAAATTTTAAAAATTTAAAATGTATTGAATTAGAAGGGACTTATTTAGGATGGTTAGATTTAAGAGAGATGAATTTAGAATATAAAGAGATAAAAAGAAAGATTGAAAGAGAAGCAAAAATAGTAATTGATGGTGGAGAGATTTTTGGTGAAGAGGGAGAAGGATTTGTAAGAATTAATTTTGCATGTCATGAGAATGTTTTAAAAGAGGCATTAAATAGATTGAAATCTACATTTCCAAATGAATAATAATTAAGAGGAAAATTAAAAAAATTAAAGTATCTATAATTAAAATATAGATAAGTGGTGATATTTTAATGAGAATAGAAAAAGAAAAAACAATTATGAAAATTTCTTTATATGCTGGAATAATTTTTGTTATAAGTGAGATATTTATGTCAATTTATAGTAAATCTCAAGCTGTATTAATGGATGCTGTATTTGATAGTATTGAACTTTTTATAATAGCTCTTTCAATTGCATTAATTCCTTTATTTTATAAACCAGTAAGTGAAAAGAGACCTTTTGGTTATGCTCAATATGAATCATTTTTTATAATTTTAAAAGGACTTATGTATACTTCTGTAGCTTTGGGTTTAATTATAACAAATATTCAATTACTAATAGAGGGTGGAAAGAAAATTGATTATTCTCAGGTTGTGTGGTTTGAATTAGTATGTACGGTAACAAGTCTAGGAATATATTTATATATGAATTATAAAAATAAAAATATTAATTCAAGAATAGTAGATAGTGAAATATATGGATGGAAAATAGATATGTTATATAGTTTAGGAATGACTTTAGCCTTTTCTTTTGAGTTATTTTTAAAGAATGTACTTTCTGAAAATATAGGGAAGTATATGGATCCTATAGTTGCTCTATTAATTGCTTTATTCTTATTACCAGAACCAATAAAAATGGTAATTAGAGAGCTTAAATGTGTATTTTTAATTTCAGCAGAAGAAAGCATATTAAAGGAAATTAAAGAGATAAGCAGTGAAATATTTAAAAAATATCCCTATGAAGTTACTTTTTATGATGTTGTAAGGACAGGAAGAAAAGTGTGGATCTCTCTTTATTTTTTATCTAAAAACAGAAATATAGATGTAAATGAAATTTCGTTAATACATTTGGAGTTAAAAAATAGTTTGAAAGATAAAATTCCTGATTTTTATTTGGAATTTATTCCTGATATTTAAAAAGGGGGCCCAGAGGCCTCCTTTTTAAGCTTTGCTAGTTAATTTAGATTTTTTATAGTTAATTTTAGATTCTTTTTTCATTTTAGGCACTTTTCTTTTTTCAGTTTTAAAAAAATTTAAACCATACTCTTTTAAAATAAATTCCATATTGTCAGTTTCATCTAAATAAATTCTTTTACTTTTCATAAGCGTCCCCTTTATATAAGATTTGTATATGATATATTTACTGTAAAATTAAATGATTCCTTCAAATAAATTTAAAAATTATTTAAAGTTAGTTGTCTTTTGGATTTATTTATTAAACTTGAAAAAGAAACACCAAGCAACCTAATATCTCGGCTAATATCAACGGCTAAAGAAAGTTCATCTAACATACTCTTTAAGATATCAATATTATCTGTAGGAATAGCTCTAGTTTTAGCTCTAGTTATTGTATCACGATTACTATAGCGTATTTTTAAAGAGATTGTTTTAGTAAGAAATTTATTTTTTAGTAATCTTTTATGAGCCCAAATAAATAAATCATCAATTTCTCTATTGATTTCAACTTCAGAATCAAGAGGTATTCTAAATGTAATTTCATTTCCTATTGAGTGAGTAGCTCTTTTAAAATCGACCTCTCTAAAATCAATTCCTCGGCTAAAAGTATAAAGTAACTCTCCTCTTGAAGTTCCAAATTTAGCAGTGAGTTCTTTTAAAGAAAATGGGAAGATATCATCAACTTTTTTTATGTTATTTTTAGTTAGTATTTTTTCGAATTTAACTCCAACGCCAGGAAGTTTCCGAATATTTTTATGTCTAATAAATTCAATGAACTCCTCTTGATTATTAAAAATATATTGTCCACCAGGTTTATTAATATCACTTGCAATTTTAGCAGTAAGTTTATTTATACCAATTCCAACAGAACAAGTAAGTCCAGTTTTTTCAAAAATACGCTTTCTAAAAAGGGAAGCAAAGGATTTTTTAGAAGAATACTTAGAAATAATATTTGTAATATCAATATATCCTTCGTCAAGAGCTATAAATTCAACTTTATCTGTTATTTTTAATGCTAGATTTTGAATAATTTTAGATTCTTCAGAGTATTTAGTTTTATTTACTGGAACAACAATAACTCGTGGACACAATCTTTTAGCTTCAATTGTAGACATAGCAGAATGAATTCCAAATTTTCTAGCTTCATAATTAGCAGTTGTAACAACGCCACCAGCAACAAC